>Ga0208566_1001859_pt1 | contig 11762 bp, 6 predicted proteins | sample PL_2010_150m_FD_184159 | JGI IMG/M metagenome (GOLD analysis project Ga0208566, IMG submission 184159) | Freshwater microbial communities from Powell Lake, British Columbia, Canada to study Microbial Dark Matter (Phase II) - PL_2010_150m... | ecosystem: Environmental > Aquatic > Freshwater > Lake...
ATGCAGACCCAGGAAGCCCGGGCCACATTCTCCAGGGTCATCAGGTCTCCGGTGGCGAGGATGGCCTTGACGTGCGCTTCTCCACAGGCGGCGCGGTAAGCCAGCATTTCGTCGTAGAGCGCCTGCCAGTTGCCGGTCAGCACGTGGCGACGGCTGATGACGATGTCGATTTCGGTGGCGCCTGCGGCGACCGACAACTCGATTTCCCGCAGCTTGGTTTCCAGGTTCGCGAGACCCGCGGGAAACGCGGTGGACACTGCGGCAATCGGCAGGCGTCCGCCCAGCACCTTGGCCGCCGGGGCAATCATCTCGTGATAGACGCACACCGCACCGGTGGTCAGTGCCTGCACGCCCAGCGTCTGCAGCAGGTCCGCCCGCAGCGGGTGCAGCGCTTTCATGCACAGCCGCTCCACCCGGCCCGGCGTGTCGTCGCCGCCCAGGGTCGTCAAGTCGATGCATTGAATGGCCTTGACCAGCCAGGCGGCCTGATATTCCTTCTTGACCGTGCGACGGGCGACCAGACTCGCGGCGCGACGCTCTGTGGCATTGCGGTTCACCTTGACCTGGTTGATCCAGCCGATGTCGAGGCCGACCGGCTGATTGCGTCCGGCATCGCGGGAGGAGGTCATAGCAAGTTGCGTCCGTGGGCCACGGCAGGGATGCGCAGATGGCTTGCCAGGGTTTGGCCGATGTCGGAAAAACTGCTCGAAATATCCAGCGCCCGGCCTGGCACATCCGGACCGAAAAACAGCATGGGAATATGTTCCCGGGTATGGTCCGTGCCTCGCCAGGTCGGATCACAGCCATGGTCCGCGGTGATCACGGCCAGGTCTCCGGGCCGCAGTTTCGCCATGAATTCGGGCAGTCGCAGGTCGAACTCGCGCAGCGCCTGAGCGTAACCGGGAACATCGCGGCGGTGACCGAACGATTGATCGAAGTCGACGAAGTTGACGAAGGTCAGCGAGCCGTCGCCGGCCTCTTCGACCGCTCCCAGCAGGGCATCGAATAGCGCCATGTTGTCTGAACCCTTGACCACCCGGGACACACCCTGGCCGGCGAAGATGTCGCTGATCTTGCCCAACGCGATGACCTCGCCGCCCGCGCCTTTGACATGGTCGAGGAGCGTGGCGCCCGGAGGCGCCACGGCGTAGTCATGGCGGTTCGCCGTGCGCCGGTAGTTGCCGGCGGCTCCCAGGAACGGGCGCGCGATCACCCGCCCGATGTTGTATGGGCGGACCAAGTCGAAAGCGGCGGCGCATACGCCGTACAAGCGTTCCAGGCCGAAGTGTTCCTCGTGCGCGGCGATCTGAAACACCGAATCTCCAGAGGTGTAGATGATGGGCTTGCCGCTGGCGCAGTGTTCATCGCCGAGGCGATTGATGATCTCGGTGCCGGACGCATGACAGTTTCCGAGAAAACCGGCGACACCGGCCTGCGACTGCAACGCATCCGTCAACGCCTGCGGAAACGAGGGTGTCGTGGCGGGAAAGTAACCCCAATCGAATTCAACCGGACAACCGGCGATCTCCCAGTGCCCGCTCTGCGTATCCTTTCCGGTGGAGCGCTCCCGGGCGGCACCATGGGCGGCGCCAAACCCCTCGCGGATGGCGAAGCCAGCCGGCCAGTCGCCGCAGGCTAGTGCCGCGGCGGCCCCGAGACCGAGACGCTCCAGGTTCGGCAACTTCAGCGGCGCGCCCTGGCCGTCGGCCCAGCTCGCGATGTGGCCCAGGGTATTGGCGCCCGCGTCTCCAAATGCCGGCGCGTCGGGGGTGGCCCCGACGCCAAAGGAGTCCATCAGCAGGATAAAGGCTCTCGTCATAGGTAGGTCACTCGGGCCGTCGTGGCCCGCGCCGGAATTATGCGGGTGCGGCCGGGGATTGCGCAATGCGCTGGATGAAGGCGTGGATCAGTGCGACCAGGTCCTTGGCCCCGACGGCTGCGTACTTCAAGGTCTGTTCATGGGAGAGGGCCACCGTCGTCATGCCCTCGGCGAGGTTGGTGACCACCGCCACACCGACGACCCGCAGGCCGCAGTGGCGTGCCGAAATCACCTCCGGCACCATCGACATGCCGACCAGGTCGGCGCCCAGCGTGCGCATCATCCTGATTTCCGCCGCGGTCTCGAAGTTCGGTCCCGGGCACGCCAGGTACACGCCTTCATGGACGTTGATGCGCAGGGCCGCGGCGGCGGCTTTCAGTGCGTCGCGCAGTTCCTCATCGTAGGCATTGGCCATGCTGAAGAAGCGCGGCCCGAAACGCTCGTCGTTGGGGCCGATGAGCGGCGTTCCAGGCAGCAGGTTGATGTGGTCGGTGATCGCCACCAGGCTTCCCGCCTCGACCTCGACCCGCAGAGAGCCTGCCGCGCAGGTGGCGAACAGCAGCTCGCAACCCAGCCGCTTGAGGGTGCGCACGGCGCTGGTCATGACCCCCGCGCCATGCCCTTCGTAAAAATGGGCGCGCCCCTTCAGGCACGCCACCGCCACCCCCGACAACTTGCCCAGCACCAGTTCGCCGGCGTGGCCTTGCACGGTCGAAACCGGAAATCCGGCGAGTTCGCCGAAACCGATCGTCGTGGCGTCTTCCAGGCGTTCGGCGAGCGCACCCAGGCCGGATCCCAGAATGATCGCCGCGCGCGGCAGGAAGCCCGGCTTCCTGCCGCGAATGGTCTGTGCCGCTTCGAATGCCAGGTCGTTCAACATGTCAGCGCCCTTGTTGTCATTTCGGTGCAGCAAAACTCTCGAAAACCTCATCAAGCTGATCGATATACCGGCGCTTGGCGTCGGCGTCCAGGAAACTCGCGTCAAAGCTGTTCCTTGCCAGGTGGTAGGCATGCCGCGAGTCCATCCCGAGTGCCGCGAACGACTGGGAGAAGTTTTCGTTGATATAGCCGCCGAAATAGGCCGGGTCATCCGAATTGATGGTGGCGACGATGCCGGCATCCAGCATCTGCCGGAGGTTGTGCCGTTCCAGGCTGGGGAAAACCTTCAGCTTGATGTTGGACAACGGGCAGACAGTGAGCGGCACCCGGTCACGCACCAGGCGCTGCATCAGTGCGCTGTCCTGGGTGGCCTGGACACCATGGTCGATGCGTTCCACTTTCAATGCATCCAGCGCACCCCAGATGTAGGCAGGCGGAGCCTCCTCCCCGGCATGCGCGACCAGCCTGAAGCCCAGCTCACGGGCTCGGGCAAAAACCCGCGCGAACTTTTCCGGCGGATTGCCGATTTCGCCGGATGCCAGCCCGATGCCGACGAGCTTGTCGCGCAGCGGCAGCGCCTGCTCCAGGCACTCGAAGGCCTCGCGCTCGCTCAGGTTGCGCAGGAAGCAGAGGATCAGCGCTGCGGTCATGCCGTGAGTGGCCGGCGCCTCGGCGCAGGCGCGGTGCAGCCCGTTGATCACCGTCTCGGTGCTCTGGCCGTGGCCGGTATGCGTCTGGGTATCGATGAAGATTTCGGCATGCAGCACGTTGTCGGCACGGGCGCGCGCCAGATAGGCGCAGGTCATCTCGTAGAAGTCCTGCTCCGTCCTGAGCACCACGGTGCCCTCATGGTAGATATCCAGGAAACTTTGCAGGTCGTCAAACACATAGGCCTGGCGCAGGGCTTCCACGCTCGGGTAGTTCAGTGCCACGGCGTTGCGTTGCGCCATCGCGAAGATCAGCTCGGGCTCCAGCGAGCCTTCGATATGGATGTGCAGCTCGGCCTTGGGCATGGCGCGCAGCAGCTCGGGCAGGCGCGAGGAAGGAATCAAGGGGTGCATGGGGGCTTCGGCCGTGTAGCGGCTTTGCGGCGGCGCCTGCCGGGACATGACTTCAATCTCCTGCAACGACTACCATCCGCAGCAGACCGTTGAAACACTCCACATCGCCAAGCTGGCAGAAGCCATCCCGGCCGATGTGGAGCGAGCGGAGCGTACTCAGAACTCGTATTTCAACGACACCTGCATGGCCCACTGCGATTCACCGCGGGCCTGGCGCAAGGTGAGGTCATCGATGCTCGGCGACACCTGGTAGATGTACTTCCCGGCGGCGTTGATGCCGACGTAGTTGACGAACTTGCGCGTCTGGCCGCCGCTGGAGCCGAAGGCCATCTCGTTGGTGCGTCCCCATTCCTTGTTCAGCAGGTTGCCGACGTTGAGGATGTCGAAAATCACCAGGCCGCGCTGCTTCGGTTTGAAGCCCGGGATCTCCTGGGTGATGCGCAGATCGAAGCTATTCACCCATGGCGAGAATTGCGAATTGCGTTTCACCACGCCGCCTCTGGCGTCGCTGAGCCCCTTGTTCTGGTTGACGATGTTCCAGAAGATCGCTTCGTTGGTGCCGTTGGTGGGCGTATCGCCGAGGAATACCACTTCTCCGGATTGCGGAGCCGATGGAACGTACATCAGGTCGTTGCCGGAAACGCCGTCGCCGTTGATGTCGTTGCGGTAGGTCCAGCTGTAGGGCTTGCCGGAACGGCCCTCGTAGAATACGCCGATGGTGGTCTTGAAGTTCTCGATGAAGGCGCGTGAGAAGTTCATGTTCGCAGTGACACGATCCTTCACCAGGTAAGCGGAGTTGGCCGCCACCTCCTCGTTCGGATTGAACGCCGACCGCGCGTTGAAATTCGAGTTCGCCACCGAAGACGTCAGCGGGCTGACCTCGGTCGCGGCGGTGCGGGTGTATGCCGCCTGCCATCCGAAACCGCGCTTGTTGGGGCTGGTCAGCGACAGCGTGATCACGTTGCCGGCACCCTGGTCGCTCGGCACGGCGAGGAGCACGTTGTTGAACGAAGCGTTGCTGAGGGCACGACTGCGCAAGCCGGTGCAGCCGCCGCTGGTGATGGTGCCGCCGGTGGCGGTCCAGCAGGCCGGGTCATAGGCTTGCGGTGTCCAGAAGAGCTGCCGGCCGTCGGGACCGGTCCGCGTCGCGCCGCCGAGGTTCAGATGCTTGTAGTAGATGGCGGTCTCGTTCTTGGTGTGGAGGTACTCGGCGCCGAACACCAGGCCGCCCCACGGGAGTTCGGTGTCGTAGGCGAGATTGAGCTTCCATACGGCCGGCTGGTTGAGGTCCTTGTCGATGAAGTCGACGTTGGCGGCCGGCGGCGTGCCGGCAAAATTGGTCGGCTGGTTGTTCGGATCGGTACTGAAGATGCCGCCGGTGACGGGACAGGCCGGGAAAGAACCGCCGCAACCGATCACGCGGGTTGCCAGGCCGGTGTTGGAATACGGGTTGGAAAGCCAGACGTTGGCCGCCGCGCCCTGGAACAGGCCAAAGCCGCCGCGCACCTGCCCTTTCTTGTTGTCGCTTCCATCCATCCGGTAGTTGAAGCCGAGGCGCGGCTGGAACAGGTTCTGGCCATCCACGTTGATCGAGTTGTCCAGCCCGAAGCCGCCGGTGTTGCGCACCACGGTCGTGCCGGCCACGCTGCCGGCGACGGTCGCCGCTGCCGCAGCGGCATTGTAGGCAGGCTTGTCCTTGGTCGACAGGGTATCAACGCGCAGGCCGCCGGTGACGGTCAGCTTGTCACTGACGGTCCACGTGTCCTGAACGAAGACGCCGGTGTCCGCCAGCGACCACTTGGCGATGCCGTTGTCGAGCGTTCCGCCGACCACGGGCACCTGCACCTGATAGGACGACGGACGGCCCTTGGCGAAGTTCTCCAGGATCGCCGCCTCGATCTGCGCCGCCGTCGCGGTGCCGCAGTTGATGGCGCCGAAGCTGTAGGTATAGGTGGCGCTGCTGTTCTGGCAGCTGAACGTGTAGTTGCCCTTGGTGTTCTGGAAGAAGGCGTTGTAGACCTTATTGTCCTGCCGGTCGGCGCCGAACTTGATTTCATGGTTGTCGCGCGTCCAGTTGCCGCCAAAGTAGGCGTCGACCGTCTTGGTGTCGAGCACGTTGAAATGACGGCTCAGTTCGGTGCCGAAGTTCAGGAAGCGGCTGCCGGTATTGACCCCGGCCGGCGAACCTGCAGGCGCGGGACCGGTAAACTGCAGCGCCATCGCGGGCAGGTTGCTGTTGTTCTGCGGCACGCTGTTGTAGTCGCGATTCGAGATCTTCATTTCGGTTGAGAAATTCGGTGTCCAGTCGGCGAACCATTGGGCGACGACCGTATCGATGGACTTCTTCTGGTCCCACCACCACGAAGTCAGGTTAACGCTGGTGGCGCTGAAGGTTCCGAAGTTGGTCTCGTTCTGCTCGGTGCGGGCAAGGCGGATGCTGGCGCGGTGCTTGTCGCTGATGTTCCAGTCAATCTTCACCAGCATGTCCTTGACCCCCAATTGGGACGGTCCGATGGGATCTCCGGCGTCGAGTTTGTACTGGTTCTTGGCGATCGTCTTGAAGGCGTCGATCTGTCCTTGGGAGATCGCCACATTGGTCAGGTTGCTGCCCACTGGCCCAAACTCAGGCTGGTTGCGGCCGCTCTTGAGCTCCTCGTAGTTTACGAAGAAGAACAGCCGGTCCTGGATGATCGGTCCGCCCAAAGTCGCGCCCACGGTGTGCTCGTTGTAGGGAAGAAACGAGGAGTAACTGCCGTCCGCCCGGTTGTAGCGTTGTCCGACGACTTCGTCGTTGCGATATACGAAGTAGACGCTGCCCTTGAAGTCGTTGGTGCCAGACTTGGTCACGGCGTTGATGTTGGCGCCGGTGTAGCCCTTCTGCGTCACGTCGTAGTTCGCCACATTGACCTGAACCGAGTCAATGGCGTCGATGGAGATCGGCTGCTTGGCGGTGGGCAGATTGTTGGCTTCGAGTCCGAAGGTGTCGCTGGTGGTCACGCCGTCGATAGTGATCGAGTTGTAGCGGGAGTTCTGCCCGGCGGCGGAGATTTCGCCGCGTTCCTTGTCAGTTTGCGAGAGGCGCGGATCGATGCGCGCATAGTCCTGCAGGTTGCGCTGGATCGAGGCAAAATTCTCGAGCTCCGCGCGGCCGATGCTGGTGACGGCCCCCATGGCGGCGTTGTTGAAGATCTTGATGTTGGCGGCTGCGGTCACCACCACCTTCTGCAGCGCCTCCGCACCGAGGCTGGCATCCAGGTTCAGGGTTTCGGCAAGCGGCAGGAACACGTCTTCACGCTTGTCGACCTTGCCGTCCTTGCTGATGGTCACTGTATATGGTCCGCCGACGCGCAGTCCGCGCGCGCCGTAACGCCCGTCCGCGTCGGTGACGAGATTGTTGACCGAGCCGGACTCGTTGTGGATCACCGTCACGACCGCGCCCGCCAGCGGTTTGCCGTCGTTCCCGGTAATGCGCCCGGCGATCGCCGAGGTGGTGTTCTGCGCCAGGGAAGGTGCGGCCCACAAAATCAGGGCAGCAGCGAGCGCTGCCAGCCTGGGGGCAGTTGAAGTCATCGGAGAAGGCATAGGTAAACTCCCTGAATGAAAAGTTTGCCGCCGAGCCAATCAATGGCCGAGGTGGCAAAGCAGGTTTATGGGAAAGTTGGAATTGTGCTTACACATTGTTACATACCGGTTAAAATTTGGCACTAGCTTTTTCGACTCAATACGGGCCCAGATGAGTCACGCCTGCCGCATTCCAGCAAACATCCGATTCCCGAAGGTTGCCGGGCTGCCATGACGCGCCGCCTGTTGCTTTCTTTACTGTTGATTCTCCAAGTAAACCTCACCCCAGCGGTTGCCGCGGAGGTGGCTGCCGGCCCGATGGTCGGGGTGACCTCGATGCGCTCCGCGCGGATCTGGTTCCAGGCCGCGAGGCCCGGCACGGCACGGGTCGAGTACTGGCCCGAGTCGGCGCCGAAGGCCACGCTTCGCTCAGCCCCGGTAACGATCCACAGCGGTCGGCAGAACGCCGTGACGGTGACGCTGAACGACCTGAAGCCGGGAACCCGCTACGCCTATCGGGTCCTGGTCGATGGCAAGGCGGCTTCCCCGGTGTTCGGCTTCGCAACCCAGGTGTTGTGGCAATGGCGCACTGACCCGCCCGACTTCCGCGTTGTCACGGGTTCCTGCGCGTACACCAACGAGCCGGAATTCGACCGGCCGGGAAAGCCCTACGGCGACGGCGACGGAATCTTTGCCCAGATGGCGGCAGCACGCCCCGATTTGACGGTGTGGCTGGGTGACAACCTGTATTTCCGCGAGGTCGATTTCGACAGTCCGTGGGGCATGGCGGCGCGCTATGTCCACAGCCGGCAGCAACCATCATTGCAGGCGCTGCTGCGCACCGGCAGCCATGCCGCGATCTGGGACGACCACGACTATGGCCCCAATGACTCCAATTCGAGTTTCCCGCTCAAGGACGTGTCGCTCGAACTGTTCAAGAGATACTGGCCCAACCCCAGCTTCGGCCTGCCGGAACTTCCGGGCGTGTTCACCGTCGTGCGCCAGGGGGACGCGGAATTCTTCATGCTCGACGATCGCTGGTACCGCGACGACGACAAGAACAGTGGCATGGAGAAGGTCATGTTCGGCGCCGCTCAGATGCGCTGGCTGAAGAACGCCCTGCTCAATTCGACCGCCACCTTCAAGATCATCGCCAACGGCAGCCAGATGCTCGACGCCCCGGAAACCTATCGTGAAAGCTGGAGCCACTTCAAGGAGGAGCGTCAGGGCTTCCTCGACTGGCTGACGGCGACCAAGGTGAACGGTGTGATGTTCCTGTCCGGCGACCGGCACTACACCGAGATGCTGCAGTTGCCGCGCCCGGGTACCTACCCGCTGCATGAACTAACCTGCTCGCCCTTCACCGCCGGCCCGACCGACACCTCGAAGATGTCGCCGACCCCCGGACAAATTCCGGGAACTCTCGTCAGTGAGCGCAACTTCTGTACCCTGGATTTCAGCGGCCCGCGCGCCAAGCGCACATTGGTGATACGCTCTGTCGCCAGCGATGGCCGCGAGTTGTGGAAGCATAGTTTGAGCGCGTCGGCCATGCGCACGCCAAAAAATCCAACGCAGCCGGTGATCGAAGTGAAATGACCCATCCGACCAGCGATGCCGAGATCGCCTCAAGCGGGCACTGGAGCGTGCTCTCGCGGGCAGAGGTGGCGCGCCTCCTCGACCGCGGGCACAGCGGCCTGTATCCGCTGTTCCGCAGTTGCTGTCTCGCCGTCCTGGCAAGCGGCAGCGGCCTCGACGACGGGCGCGAATTGCTGCGCCGCTACGCCACCTTCGACGTTGACGTGGTCGAACATGCCAGCGGCGTGCAGATCAACCTGACCGGTGCGCCGGCCCAGGCCCTGGTCGATGGCGTGCTGATCGAGGGCATCCGCGAGCACCTGTTTTCCGTGTTGCGCGACATTGTCTTCGTCGCCGACGAGATCCTCGACCATCCGCGCTTCGACCTGAGCACCCGCGCCGGGACGACCGATGCGGTGTTCAACATCCTGCGCAACGCCAAGGCACTCTTGCCGCTGGATGCACCCAACCTGGTCGTCGTTTGGGGCGGCCATTCGATTTCGCGTGAGGAATACGAGTATTCGAAGCTGGTCGGCTACGAATTGGGCCTGCGCGGACTCGACATCTGCACCGGCTGCGGGCCGGGGGCCATGAAGGGACCAATGAAGGGCGCCGCCATCGCCCACTCCAAGCAGCGCCGGCGCAATGGCCGCTACGTCGGGATCAGCGAGCCCGGCATCATCGCCGCCGAGGCCCCGAACCCGATCACCAACAAGCTGGTGATCCTGCCCGACATCGAAAAGCGCCTCGAAGCCTTCGTCCGCCTTGGTCACGGGATCATCGTCCTTCCGGGGGGCGCCGGGACCATGGAGGAAATTCTCTACCTGCTCGGCATCCTCCTGCATCCGGACAATTTCAGCATCGAGCTGCCGCTGATCTTTGCCGGGCCCGCCAGTGCCGCCGACTACTTCGCCCGTGTCGACCGCGTGATCGAGCAGACGCTGGGCAAATCCGCGCAGGACCGCTACCGCATCATCACCGGTGATCCGATCGCGGTGGCGCGCGAGATGGCGGCAGGTCTCGAGCGCGTCCGCCGGCAGCGCGATTCCGCCGGGGATTCCTACAGTTTCAATTGGCGGCTGACGATCGAACGTGACTTCCAGCAGCCCTTCATTCCCACCCACGAATCCATGGCGGCGCTCGACCTTTTCCCCGGGCCCAGCCACATCCTGGCGGCGAACCTGCGGCGTGCGCTATCCGGCATCGTTGCCGGCAACGTCAAGGAGCAGGGGCAGAAGGAGATCGAGCGCCATGGTCCCTTCGAACTGCGCGGCGAGCCGGTGCTGGTCGGTGCGCTCGACGAACTGCTCGCCTACTTCGGCGCGCACAATCGCATGAAACTGCCGGGCAACCAGTACCAGCCATGCTACCGGTTGGTCGCGAAAACCGGCTGACACCCGGCGCGCTGCGATGCAGCGAGCAGGCGCCGTCACTACCGCCTGCCGGCGTCGGCCGCCGCCCTGACCTTACGGAGAACTCGAATGCTTGAACGCTTGCGCCTGATCGCCGCCCTGACGCTGCTGTTGCACCTCTCCGCGTGCGCCGGCCTCGACGCGTCGCGGTCCGCTTCGCCGGTTCAGCTACGCATCCTGGCCATCAATGACTTTCACGGCAACCTGCAGCCGCCGGGCGGCGGAATCCGGATTCGCGACCCGCAGGACGCCGCCAAGAATCTATTGGTGCCGGCCGGCGGGGCGGAGTACCTGGCGACGGCAGTCAAGGAACTGCGGCGCGGGCACGAAAACCATGTCTTTGTCGCAGCGGGCGACTTGATCGGCGCATCGCCGCTCCTGTCCGCGCTGTTCCATGACGAGCCGACCATCGAAGCGCTCAGCTTGATGGGACTGGAGATCAGTTCGGTCGGTAACCACGAGTTCGATGCGGGAGCCGATGAACTATTGCGCAAGCAGAGCGGTGGTTGCCATCCGGTCGATGGCTGCAAGGGTCCGAAACCTTTCGCCGGAGCGGGCTTCAAGTACCTGGCCGCAAGTACCTGGGACACCCATACCCAGCGGACGATTCTTCCGGCGTATCAGGTCAGGAGTTTCGACGGGATTCCGGTCGCGTTCATCGGGCTCACGCTCAAAGGAACGCCGGACATGGTAATGCCGACCGGTGTCGCCGGCCTGCGCTTTGATGATGAAGCGGATACCGTCAACCGCCTGGTGCCCGAACTGCGTGCCCAGGGGATCGAATCCATCGTCGTCCTGATCCATGAGGGGGGCTTCCCAACAGGTGATTACAACGAATGTCCGGGTATCTCGGGGGCCATCGTCGACATCGTGCGGCGCCTCGACAAGGCGGTGGATCTGGTCATCAGCGGCCATACCCATAGCGCTTACGTATGCTCGATCGACGGACGACTGGTCACCAGCGGCGACAAGTACGGAACCATCGTGTCGACAATCGATCTGCAAATCGACCGCGGCACGCGCAATGTGTCGAGTGCCAGGGCAAGCAATGTCATTGTCCGCAACGATACGTATGCCAAGGACCAGCAACAGACGGATTTATTAGCCGCCTACGCCAGGCTGGCCACCCCCCTGGCGCAAAGGGCAATCGGTCGCATCGGCGGCGCATTCACTCGCGATCCGAACACCAGCCTAGCGTCTGCCGCGGGACAATTGGTCGCCGACGCACAACTGGCCGCCACAATCGCACCGGAACACGGCGGTGCGGTCATTGCGTTCGCCAACGCCGGTAGCCCCCGCGGCAGTTCCGGTAGCGTGCGTACCTCGCTTCTGCCGGAAGTCAATGGAACAGTGCGCTATGGTCAGTTGTTCGCCATGCAGCCGTTTGCGAACAATCTGGTCACCATGACGCTGAGCGGCGAACAGATCCGGCAGTTGCTGGAACAACAGTGGCGT
>Ga0208566_1001862_pt1 | contig 11747 bp, 9 predicted proteins | sample PL_2010_150m_FD_184159 | JGI IMG/M metagenome (GOLD analysis project Ga0208566, IMG submission 184159) | Freshwater microbial communities from Powell Lake, British Columbia, Canada to study Microbial Dark Matter (Phase II) - PL_2010_150m... | ecosystem: Environmental > Aquatic > Freshwater > Lake...
CGCGCGACGCGCGCGGCCCCGCCGGGATCGACCATCGCAAATTCGAGTTTGGCCACTTTCTGCAGTTGGGCCTTTGCCTCCTCGGTCTGCCTGGCATCCAGCCCGGCGATCTGAACCAGAATCCGGTCCTTGCCCTCCGGCCTGATATCCGGCTCGCTCACGCCGTTCTGGTCCACCCGCTTGCGAATGACTTCCACGGCCTGATCCAGAAGGTCCTTCGTGATGCCGGCGTCCGTTTGCGGGATCAGACGGATGAGGAAGGACGTCCCTCCCTGCAGATCCAGACCAAGTCGGATTTTTTCTCCGGGCGGCCAGATCTGGCCCATGCAATAAGCCGTCAGGCAGATCGTCAGGATAAGCCCCAGCCAGCGTTTGCGGGTGGCGAGCTCAGTTGCAAAATACCAGCCGAAAAGCAGCAGAAGCGCCAGGCCGAAGATGAACGTAAGGGCGGGTGACATCGTATGGTTGTGGCTTCAGCAACCGCTTCAGGCTTCGGCGACCTTCTCGACGACAACGATTGACGCGCGGTCGAATTCCACTTTCACGTTATCCGCAATCCTGATGATGACCGTCTTCTCCTTCACGTTGGACACCGTGCCGTGGATCCCGGCGTTCGTGACGACCTGATCCCCGGTTTTCACGGCGGCGACGAGCTTCTCATGGTCTTTCTGTTTCTTCTGCTGCGGACGGATGAGCAGGAAATAAAAAATTACGAAGATAAAAACCAGCGGTGCCATCGAGATCAGCAGGTTCGGCTGTCCCGCAGGTGCCGCCTGGGCGAAAATCAAAAAATCGGTCATGTTCATATTGAGGCCGAGCAGGATAATGGGATGGCGGCGCTTGGCAAGGAGGAACGCCGACCGATGCGGCACGCGGGAATCAGTGGAAATTGGATTGTATTGCGCGCCGGGCGGAAAATCTCTGAAATTCTCCGATCCATGCCTGCCATTCCAAACCACTGGCTCATCTGGTCGCTGCTCTCGGCACTTTTTGCCGGAGTGACGGCCGTGCTGGCGAAAGTCGGAGTGGAGGGGATCAATTCCAACCTCGCCACGGCGATCCGCACCTCCGTTGTTTTAATCTTTGTCTGGTTGCTGGCGATTCCGGCCGTTTCGGCCTCGTCTCTCACCGGCATTTCCCGGCGGACATGGCTTTTTCTCGGCCTCTCCGGTCTGGCGACCGGCCTCTCGTGGATCTGCTACTTCCGGGCACTCCAGCTCGGGCAGGCGTCTCAGGTCGCGCCGGTGGACAAGCTGAGCGTGATTTTTGCCATTGCGCTGGCGGGGTGGTTCCTTCACGAGCCCCTCACCTGGCATCACTGGGCGGGCGGGTTCCTGATCCTGGCCGGGGCTGTTATCCTGGCTTCCAAATAACCTCCTGAGATGACATTCAAATCCCTGCTCCCGTGCGCGGCTGCCGCCTTCCTTTTTCATCCCTCTCTGCAGGCCGGTGATGCCGGCACGGCGGAGCATGTCGTCCTCATCGTCTGGGACGGGCTGCGACCGGACATGGTCAATGCCTCCAACACGCCAATCCTGGAACAACTCCGTCAGGGCGGAACGTTTTTCAGCCGCCACCATGCGGCCTACCCCAGCACGACGGAAGTCAACGGAACCGCCCTGGCCACCGGGATGTATCCCGCCAACAGCGGGATTGTGGGAAACCGCGAGTTCCGGCCGAAGATCAATCCGGCGGAATCCTCTGCAACAGAGGCCGAGAAATCCGTCCGGGCCGGGGACGAGGCCGGCGGCGGGAAATACCTGTCCACTCCGACCATATACGAAACCCTCCAAGCGGCCGGGTTTTCCACTCTGGTGGCCGGAACCAAACCGGTCGCCCTGCTTCCGGACCGCTCGCCGAACCGCACCTCGGGAGCCGCCGCAAAATCGGTGAACGTCTTTGCGGGGAAATCCCTCCCGGAAAACCTCCTTCCCGGGCTGGAAGTGGCTTTCGGAAAATTTCCCGAAAAGCCGAGCTTCCCCGACGTCCCGCAAAATCAATGGACCGTGGACGTCCTCCTCAACGAGCTCTGGAAAACCGGCGTTCCGAAGCTCACCCTGCTCTGGTTGAGCGACCCGGACTTCACCCAGCACGATACCCAGCCAGGCAGCGAAAAGGCGCTCGCCTCACTCCGGGAAAACGACCGGATGCTCGGCCTTGTGCTGGAATCGTTGAAAGCAAAAGGCATCCGGGACAAGACGGACGTCCTCCTCGTCTCGGACCACGGGTTTTCAACCATCGACCAGTCGGTCGATTTCGTTTCCATGCTCAACGAAGCCGGCCTCCGCGCGACCAAGAAATTTTCCGCGCAGCCGGAAACGGGAGAAATCCTGGTGGTCGGAAACGGGGGGTCGGTCTTTTTCTACATCGTTGGCCACGATTCCGGGACACTGAACCGGATGGTGGACTGCTTACAAAAATCCCGTCAGTGCGGCGTGATTTTTTCTTCCGCCGGACAGCAGGGCACTTTTCCCCTGAGCGCCGCCCACATCAACTCCCCCGAGGCCCCGGATGCCGTCGTCTCGATGCTTTGGAACGATTCTCCGAATGCTTCCGGCGTGAAGGGCCTCATCACCGCCAACACCGCGCTGCTCAAAAAACCGGGCAAGGGAATGCACGGCTCGCTGAGCCCGTATGACATGCACAACACGCTGATCGCAAACGGCCCGGATTTTCGCGCGGGTTTTGTTGACGAACTGCCTTCCGGCAACACCGATGTCGCGCCGACGGTTCTTTGGATTCTCGGCGTGCCGCCGGCACAAAAAATGGACGGGCGGATCCTGGGAGAATCCCTGACCAACTACCCGTGGAAAATGTTCTCAGGGGTGCCTCGGACGAAACCGGATGGCAGCAGTATCTGAAGACCACTTCCGTGGGCGGAACCGAGTATCTCGACGAGGGAAACCCGGGCTCGCCGGGCGGGTGACGGTCAGTTCCCGGAACCGACGTATTGCGCCGTGTAGGTGTCGAACTTCGTCGTCTCGCCAACCTGCGGGGTGGACTTCATGTCATAGACACTGTTCCCGACGATTTCGTTGCTCTGGGTGTCGAAGACCATCACGGCCGCCTTGCCTTGCGTTTTTTCCGTCTTCTCGGTCTGCACGGCGATGTAGCGCGGCTTCTTGGCTTTTTTAGCGGCCGCCTGCTCCTGCTGCTGCTTTTCGAGCCGGGCCATGTAGAGCTTTGCGCGCTGTTCGGCGATCTTGCGCTGACGCTCCGTGGCCTGCTGTTTGGAAATGATATAGGCCCCCGCCGCTGCGACGGCAACGGCTCCCGCTGTCACGGGAATCGTGATCGCAGGATCAACCCCGGCAACTGCCAGAGGAATCCCGGTGGCAAGGCCCGCAGCAGCACCGAACACACCGGCGTTCTCTCCGGGAGTCAGGTTCTGGCAAGCAGTCGTCAATAGAGCAACACCCATCACAGCCGAAGCAACATTGGTCGTTTTCATGTTGGCAGGTTTCTCTACCCTCACCGGTTTCGATTAGCAAGAATGAACAGGACGCGTCGGGGACAAACAACGGAATCGGCCCGGAGTTCCCGAGGCCTTAACTACCAGCGCTCCTTCAATGCTGTTGTTTCACGGGGGAGTTGAAAGGAACGCTGTTCGTCCGGCACCAATCGCGGGCTTCCTGCACGCCGAGTTCGGCGGCCTTGACATACCAATCCTGCGCGGCGGCCTTGTCTTTTGTCACCTCGCCAAGGCCGTCCCGGAGGCAGCCCGCATAGAAATACATGCAGCGGGGATCGCCCTTTTCCGCGCCCTGCTTGAAAAGATCGACTGCGAGTTTTTTGTCGGCGAGTTTCGGCTCGGCGGTCATGAACAGGACGCCGAGATTTCCATAGGCGGGTGCGAAGCCGAGGTCCTTGGCTGCGGTGAAATACCAGAAGGCTTTTGGAAGATCGCGCGGCAGCACGCCGGGAATCCCCTTGCTGTAAAGGGTCCCTAACATGTCGAGCGCACGCACGTTGCTTTGCTCGGCGGCCTTGTTGAGCCATTCCAGCGCGAGCCGCGGATCGCGGGTGACCCCCTTGCTGTAGTAGTAACACTCTCCGAGTGCGAACATGGCGCGCCCGTCACCGCGGTCGGCCGCGCGCTGGAACCAGTCCGCAGCCGCCGGAAGGTCGGGCGACCCGGAGCCGACGCCGCGCGCGAGCGCAAGTCCGGAAAGAACCATGGCGTCGGTGTTTCCGTTTTTTGCAGCGGCGATAAGCCACTTGAGGGCGTCCTTCGGATCACTCTCAAGCAGGTCCTCTCCGAGGATCAATTGGGCCTCGACCACATCCAGCGCCGCCGTTGCTTCGAGCGGCTCGCGGAGCGAAGCCATTTGGCCCGGGTTCAGCGCATCGCGGCGGCTGCGGAGGGCTGTCACAAATTCCACTACGGCGTCCCGGGCTTCCGGTCGGTCGGAGTGCGCCTTGGCCAATGCAACGAGGGTTGCCAATGCGGCGGCCGGATCATCCGAGGCAATCCCGCGCGCCCGGGCAAGGCCCTCGGCAACCGGATCGGGCGTTGCCGTCGGCGTCGCGGAAGGTGATGGTGATGGGCTTGCCATTGGAACCGGAGTGGCGGCTGCAACCGGGGCGGGTGCAGGAGTAGAGGCCTTGGGAAGCAAAAAGAACAATCCGGCAGCAGCCAAAAGACCCGCGGCTCCCAAACCGATCAGCAAAGGCATTGGAAAACCGGACTTGGCCACCGGCAAAGGAGGCGGAGAGGACGGCGCGGAAGCGCGGGCGGGCGTCGGCTGCAGGGAACCCATGCCGGATTCCAATGCCGAGAGAAACACTGCGATCGAATCGAACGACACGGCTGGATCGAGCGCCCGTCGCAAAGAATGGTTCGCCGTTTCTGAAAGCCCCGGAATCGGAATGGCACTGCCCGACTTCACCCCGCCCAGCATCTCGTAGGCAAGGGAAGCAAGCGCATAGACATATCCCCGAACCTCGCGACCGGTGAATGCGCCTCCATCCCGCAGTGTGGCGAATGAGGAAGTCACCATCGTCATTTCGGGATTGCCGGAGAAATTTCCGTGGGGGAGCGCGTTGATTTTTACTGCAGGTGCCGCGGGGACCGGTTGAGTGATCTCCAAACAGCACAGTATCACTTCAGCTGATGCCACCTCCGGACAGGGAAATCCGGATGACAAAAGTGCGTCGAACCCGGAAGCCAGCGGACGCAGGACCGCCAGCGCTTCGGCTGGCGACAAAGCTTTGCGGGCGCGCATGAGGTCGAGAAGGCTCGGACCCTCGACCCATTCCATCGTCAGGAAACTCACATGATCGAGGCGTTCGAGAGATAGGATCTTTTGAATCGCCGGCGATTGAATCTTCTGGAGTGCGCCAACCTGATCTTCGAAGCGGGTAAAAGCTTCCGCAGATGAGAGCAGTGAGGAATCGAGGATCAGAAGAGTAACAGGCAACGCCGTCTCCACCACCTCCGCCTGAAAAACCCTTCCGGCAGCCTTCATTTCGCGAACAATCCGGTAGCGCCCGGAAAAAATGGCTCCGATGGCAGGTTCTATCGGCCCTGCCGGCGGCGGCGTGTCGAGGACTTGCGTTTCGAAATTTTCAGGATCCGCCGCGGTGGCGGGAGATACCGCGACGGAAGACCCGTTCACCGCCGCCAGGCAGGCTTCGGCCTCGCGCCGAAGGTCGGAAGGCGTCTGAGGACGCCCATCAGGATCCTTGGCCAGCATGTGACGGAGGAGCGCAACAACCTGCGGCTGTTGTCCAGCAAGCGTTTCGAGCGGGGGTTCGCGATGCAGGTGCTGGCTCATGACCTGAGCCAGCGAGCCGCTGAATGGTGCACGACCGGCGAGCATGTAATAGAGCGTGACGCCAAGCGAATAGATGTCGGATCGCACATCCAACTCGCGTTCCTCAAGCTGCTCCGGGCTCGCAAAGTGGGGGGTGCCAAGAAATCCCCCCATCGTGAGCGTCGCCGTGTCTTCTCCGGTGCCAGCGGAATTTTTCGCGAGGCCGAAATCGATGACCTTCACAGTGAACTCCCCGTCGTCCTCTCGAACGAGCATGAGGTTGGATGGTTTGATGTCGCGGTGCACGAGTCCCTGCTTCTGCGCCGCACCGAGCGCGCGTGAGACCTGGATCACGATCCCGAGAGCGATGGCGGTCGGGATCGAGCCCTCCCGCTTCATCATCGCCTCGACCGTCTCGCCATCCACGAATTCCATCGCGTAGAACCAGTCGCCGCCCTCCTCACCCAGATGGAACACGGTGGCCACATTCGGATGCCGGAGCGCGGCCGCCGCGCGGGCCTCGCGCAGAAACCGCTCGCGGGCGACCTCGCTGCCCAGAAACGTCGCGTTGATCACCTTCAGCGCGACAAAGCACCGCAGGTTCGTGTCGAACGCCTTGTAGGTGATGCCCATCGCTCCCCGCCCCAGCTCGAAAAGCGATCCGTCCCCGCGAAGAGGAACTTCAAAATGCTGGAAGCGGACGGGCTCGGCCATGCTGAATCCGGTGTATTGGAGAATCCTCAAAAAGACAACCACCGGCCGAGAAACAATCCGGACATTCTTCCCGTTTGACATGGCGGGCCCGACGGCGATTTTACCTGCACGATGATCAGACAGATTCCTTTGCTCGCTGCGGCGCTTCTTGCCTTCGCATTTTCCACCGCGACAGCGGCGGTCGTTCCTCAATACCAGCCGCACCTGCCCATGAGCGTGGTTTTCAAAGGACAGGACAAGTTCAACCGCCTGGTCGATCTGGCCCAAAAGGAAAACTGGCGCGCTCTCCCGCTGGGCGAGCGCACGGCGCGCGTCGGCCGCGCTCTGCTAGGGACTCCCTACGTCAATTACACGCTGGAGCTCGACGACCACATCGAGTCGCCCTCGGTCAATCTCAACGGCCTCGATTGCTGGACGTTTTACGAGGTGTCGCTGGGATTTGCCCGCATGCTCCGGATGAAGGACGGCGACTACAAACCGGAGGATCTCCTGGCCATGATCGAGATCGAGCGTTACCGCGACGGACACTGCACGGGCAGCTTCCTGTCGCGCATGCATTTTCTCGAAGAGGTCTTCGCGGACAACGGAGCCCGCGGGCTTTCCACCAATCCGACACGCCAGATGGGAGGGGTCCCGCTCAGCCGCAACATCACCGAGATGACCTCCGCTTGGCGCAGTTACCGCTACCTCCGTAACAACCCCGGCCTTCTCCCGGAAATGGCCAAGATCCAAGAACGGATCTCCTCATTGCCCGTTTACCACATCCCCCAAGACCGCGTCGCCGCCGCCGAGCGTTACATTCAAACAGGAGACATCATCGCCATCACCTCGCGCGACAAAAGCGGCTACACCTCGCACGTCGGAATGGCCGTCCGCAAATCCGACGGCGTCCACTTCATGCACGCCACCTCGCAGCGCTCGCTAGGCCGCAAGGTCATCCTCGACACTAGGATCTCCCGATACCTCAAAGGCTCGAGCGACCACTACGGGATCATCGTCTACCGCCCGCTCGACCTGCGCTGATCCGCATGTTTCAAATTCCCGGTTGAAGAGACCATTGGCATGGTTTAGTCTTCACAACATGAAGGTGCCATTCCATCGTCTCCGTCTGCCCGTCGTGGCGGTGCTGGCCATGGCATGGATGGTGGCGTCCAACCACTGCGCGATCGCTTCTTTGGCTGGTGGTCATCCGCAGGAGCACTCCTGCTGCAAGAAGGAAAAGTCCTCAAGCAGCCAGCCCTGCGCCGAGAAGTGCTGCAACGGACTCGCGGCCCCCGTCCCGGTGGCGGATACTGTTCATTCTCCGGTCTGCCCGTTGATCGCAACGCTGCCGGACCCGGTCGAAGCATTGGCGCACGGATGCGTCCGGTCGTTTGATTCCGGCCTCGCCCCGCCTGGCAGGATTGTTTCGTTTTTTGTGGAGTTCGTCGCGGGTTCCAGCCATCAGCCGATGGCCCCTCCCGCATTTGTTGCCTGAGCCGGGCGCTGCCCGGACACCCGACGCATGGCAGATTGCCGGCGTCATTTGCAGAAAACTCAACCAACAAAATCATTCCATGAAAAAATCAATTCTTATCCTTCTGATGACATCCGCTCTCGCTTGGGCGGGCAACTACCCGCTGGAGACCTGCGTGGTCTCCGGTGAAAAGCTCGGCGAAATGGGCAAACCGTATGTGTTTGTCTACGAGGGCACCGAGGTCAAACTCTGCTGCGAAAAGTGCCGGGCAAAGTTCGACAAGAACCCGGCGAAGTATCTGGCCAAGCTGGCCACAAAGCCCGGAAACTAGCAACCGTGCGGCGGCGGGTCCGCCCGCCGCCGCACCACCGCTCTCATCCCATGAAAACGATTTTTCCGCTTCTGCGGATCGTCTGCCTTGCCGTCATGCTCCTGCCGGCCTGTTCAAAGCCTTCCGCTCCCGAACGCAAACCGAAGTTCTACCAGAGCCCGATGCACCCGTGGATCACCTCGGACAAGCCTGGGAACTGCACGATCTGCGGAATGCAGCTCGTGCCGGTTTACGACGACAAACCCGCTTCCAACGCATCTGCCATCGAAGTCTCGGCACAGACCGCCCGCGTGCTCGGATTGGATACCGCCCCAGCAATCCTCGAACCCCTCCACAAGGCAGTCCGCGTCAGCGGCATCCTGGAGGACGATGAAACGCTTCACCGCGTTGTGGCGGCATTCTACGACGGCCGCATCGAGCAGGTTTACATGCAGCAGGTCGGTCAGAAGGTCAAAGCCGGACAGCCGCTCGCTTCGATCTACAGTCCCGAACTTCTCTACGTCGTCCGGGAATTTCAAAACTCCTCCGCCCGCGGGAAAAACGATCCGGTGGCCATGAATTCCAGGCACCGCCTGATCCAATACGGCCTCAACCCGGACCAGGTGGACAGCCTCGTGAACATGCCGCGCGACCGTTATTCGATCGATATTCTCGCCCCGGCGGATGGAACGATCCTCGTCCGCAATGCCTACCAGGGTCAGTATGTCAAAAACGGCGAGCGTCTTTTTGAAACCGGAAACCTCGCCCGCCTCTGGTTCAAGGCGGAAATCTACGAACGCGATCTCCCGTTCGTCCGCATTGGCGAGAAGGCGGTGATCTCGACTCCGGCGGTGCCGGGAAAAACATTCGACGGCGTGGTCACCTTTCTGGATCCGAACTTCGACCCCCAGAGCCGGAGCACGAAAATCCGGATCGAGGTGGACAACCCGCTCTCGGATTCTCCCGGCGGCTACGAGCGCCTCCTCCCGCACCGCGCGTATGCGGAGGCGATGGTGGAGACCGAAACGCAGCCGGTCCTGACCATCCCCCGGTCCGCCCTCATCCGGGACGGACGGCGTGAAGTCGTCTACTTGCAAACCGCTCCCGGACAGTTCGAGATGAAAAATGTGGAGTCCGGACGCTCCAGCGAAGATCGCGTCGAAATTGTTTCGGGACTGAAAGCGGGGGATCTCGTTGCCGCGCGTGGAAACCTGATGCTCGACGCCGAATCCCAGCTCCGCCTCGGAGCAGCACTCATTCCGGGAAAGTCCAAACCGCTTCCGGCGGAGTGGACCCGATTCCTCGATTCCGTCGCCGCGGCTTCTGCCGCGCTCGCGGCGGATGATGCCACCGCAGCCGGCAATATCGAAATCCATGCGCCCGGTGCAACAAACGAAGCTCCCTTTGCAGACGCCGACCTCAAAGCCGCCAAGCTGCGTCCACTTCCGAAAACGTCGGATCTCGCGCAGATCCGCGCGGGATTTTACGAATGGAGTTCGCTGGCCGCCGACCTCGCTCTCGACCTCAAGCGCCAGGGATACGACGTGCCGTTCCACGTCTTCGAATGCCCGATGACCGGAGGTTCGTTTCCAGGTGCGCCGAAACACGCGCGCTGGATTCAAACCGGAGACAAGGCGCTCAATCCCTACCTCGGGCTCGAAATGCAGGATTGCGGAAGCGAGGTGCAACCGTGAACGACGCGACAATACGCGGGACTGACCCCAAAGCGGGCGTCATTGCATGGGTTATCGACTGGTCGCTGAGGAACCGTTTCATCGTCGCCTGCGCGACGCTTCTGATCGTCGTGCTGGGAATCCAGGCTGTGCGGTACACGCCGGTGGACGCGATTCCGGACCTCAGTGAAAACCAGGTCCTCGTCTATGCGGATTGGGAAGGGCGCAGCCCGAAGGAGGTTGAGGATCAGGTGACTTACCCGCTCTCCACAAACCTTCAGGGGCTCGCGGGAGTGAAGGAGGTCCGGGCGCTTTCGATGTTCGGATTCTCCCTGCTCACGGTGATCTTCGAGGATTCTGTGGACAACTACTTCGCACGCACCCGCGTGCTGGAACGACTGAGCTATCTACAGGGGCTCATGCCCGCCGGCGTGTCGCCCCAGCTCGGCCCAGATGCCACCGGACTCGGCTGGATCTACCAATACTACTTCCATGTGGATCCCTCCGCCAGGCAGGACGCCGGATCGCTCCGGGCACTTCAGGACTTTTTTGTCCGCTACCAGCTCGCTTCGGTGGAGGGCGTCGCCGAGGTCGCCGGACTCGGCGGCTACGTGCGCCAATATCAGGTCGCAATCTCGCCGGAAAAAATGCGGCACTACAACATTCCTCTCCGCGAGGTTCTGAACGCCCTCGCCGACGGCAACCTCAACGTCGGAGGAAAGGTCATCGAGGAGAACGGGATGGAATTCGTCCTGCGCGGGATCGGGCTCGTCCACTCGGTTGATGATCTCAAACGGATCGCGCTCCGTTCGCCGGGCGGCACGCCGGTCTATCTCGAGGACATCGCGGAGATTACGATCGGCGGGGATTTCCGGCGCGGCGCGCTGGACATCGACGGACGCGAGGCGGGCGGCGGAATCGTCGTCATGCGCACGGGTGCGAATGCGATGGATGTCATCCGCCGCGTGAAGGAAAAAATCGCGGAGATCTCACCGAGCCTTCCCGCCGGGGTGACAATCAAGCCGTTCTACGACAGGAGCAGCCTCATCGAGCGGACGATCGAGACGCTCCGCCACGCGCTGATCGAGGAGATCATTCTCGTGACGCTCGCCCACATCATTTTCCTGTGGCACTTCCGCAGCATTCTCATCGTAACGATCCCGCTGCCGGTCTCGATCCTGATCTCGTTCATCCTCATGCGTGAAACCGGGGTGACTTCGAACATTATGTCCCTCTCCGGCATCGCGATCGCCATCGGAGTGCTCGTGGATGCGGGAATCGTCATGACTGAGAATGTCATCCGGCACTGCGAGCTCGCGGAGAAATCCGTCGGCCGAAGGCTCACGGCGGTCGAGACAATGGAGACGACAAGGGAAGCCGCGAAGCAGGTCGGCCGGCCGATCTTTCTGGCGATGGCGATCATCATCCTCGCATTCCTGCCGGTCTTCGCGCTCGGAGGTCAGGAGGGCAAACTCTTCCATCCCCTAGCCTTCACCAAAACCTTCGCCATGGTCGGGGCCACGCTGCTTGCCGTGACGCTGGTTCCTGTTCTCTGCACGTGGCTCGTGCGCGGGCCGTTCCGTCCCGAGAGCAGCAACCTGGTGATGCACCAGCTCGGGCTTATCTATCGTCCGGCATTGCTCTGGGCTCTCGGCCACGGACGCATGGTCATCGGAGCGGCGGCGGTTCTCCTGTTCTCGGCCATGCTCTTGGCTTTCGGGGTTCCGAGGGCAGTTCTTCATCGCGCCGAGGCCATCAGCCCATCGCTGGCAGCTTTGCTGCCGCGCGGCCTCGGGAGCGAATTCATGCCGCCGCTCAACGAGGGTAGCCTCCTCTTT
>Ga0208566_1001863_pt1 | contig 11744 bp, 14 predicted proteins | sample PL_2010_150m_FD_184159 | JGI IMG/M metagenome (GOLD analysis project Ga0208566, IMG submission 184159) | Freshwater microbial communities from Powell Lake, British Columbia, Canada to study Microbial Dark Matter (Phase II) - PL_2010_150m... | ecosystem: Environmental > Aquatic > Freshwater >...
GCGCAAAACACCGCCGCCGCCATTGCCGGTGGGGTGATGTGGATGATTGCCGGCACATTGGACTTGGTGGCTGTCGCCGCATTTATTGTGTTCGTGATTACTTTGGTGGGCGGCGGTTCGGGTAGGACGGGCGGAGGCTGGTCGGGCGGCAACTCCGGCGGAGGCGGTTTCAGCGGCGGTGGCGGCAGTTTTGGCGGCGGCGGCGCGTCGGGGAGGTGGTAGCGTGGATTGGGTTCGGGTCTTTCGTCATCTCATGTATTTCCCCGGCAGGGTGCGGCGCGCATTTCCGCCGGCAACGCTGGACGCCATCGAACAGGCCATCCGTGCTTGCGAGGATCGCCATCAAGGGGAAATCCGCTTTGCCGTGGAGGGGGCCATCGGCCTACTTCCGCTACTCAAAGGCGTAACCGCGCGCCAGCGCGCCATCGAGATGTTCTCCGCGTTGCGGGTATGGGATACCGAGCACAACAACGGCGTGCTGATATATCTGCTGCTGGCGGACCGGAAAGTCGAAATCGTGGCTGACCGCGGAGTAGATCAGCTTGCAGGCAGCCCGGTTTGGGAAGGGATTTGCCGCACGATGGAAAACGCCTTCCATCAAGGACATTTCGAGGAAGGGATGGTTGGCGGCATTCGCGCCATCGGTGCTTGTCTGGCGGCCTACTACCCGACACCGGGCGGCGCAAAACATAATGAACTACCTGATCGGCCGGTCGTGTTGTAGCGGGCAGAGTCGCGCCCGAGAGCGTTCAGAAAATTAAAATAAAAACGGGCCGTAAGGCCCGTTTTTATTTACTACTTGGCGGAGAGAGAGGGATTCGAACCCTCGGTAAGGCTATAAACCCTACGCTCCCTTAGCAGGGGAGTACCTTCGACCACTCGGCCATCTCTCCGAAGACCGCCATAATACCTTTAGCGGCCGAAAAAGACAAATCGCCTATGCTTCCTGATCGAGTTCAAACACTTTGTGCAGGACGCGTACGGCGAGCTCCATGTATTTTTCGTCGATCACGACGGAAATCTTGATTTCCGAGGTGGAAATCATCTGGATATTGATCCCTTCTTCCGCCAGCGTGCGGAACATGGTGCTGGCGATGCCGGCGTGGGAACGCATCCCGACGCCGATCACGGAAACCTTGGCGATATGGTCGTCGCCGGTGATTTCACGTGCGCCGATATGGGCTTGCACGCCTTTCAGGACTTCCAGGGTCTTCTTGTATTCGTTGCGGTGGACGGTAAAGGTGAAGTCGGTGGTGCCATCGGCGCCGACGTTCTGGATAATCATGTCGACATCGACGTTGGCGTCGGCGACCGGGCCGAGGATTTGATAGGCGATGCCGGGGCGGTCGGGTACGCCGAGCACGGTGATTTTCGCTTCGTCGCGGTTGAAGGCGATGCCTGAAATAATCGCTTGTTCCATATTGTCTTCTTCCTCAAATGTGATCAGGGTGCCTTCGCCTTCGTCCTGGAAGCTGGAAAGCACGCGCAATTTGACTTGGTATTTGCCGGCGAATTCGACCGAGCGGATTTGCAGCACTTTCGAGCCGAGGCTGGCCATTTCCAGCATTTCTTCGAAAGTGATGGTTTTCAGGCGGCGCGCTTCCGGGACGATGCGCGGGTCGGTGGTGTATACGCCATCCACGTCGGTGTAAATCTGGCATTCGTCGGCTTTCAGCGCAGCAGCCAGTGCGACGCCGGTGGTGTCCGAGCCGCCGCGACCGAGGGTGGTGATATTACCTTTTTCGTCGACGCCCTGAAAACCCGCGACCACCACCACGCAACCTGCATCCAGGTCGGCGCGCAGATTGTTTTCCTCGATGTTGAGGATGCGCGCCTTGGTGTGGGCGTTGTCGGTGACGATTTTAACCTGCGAGCCGGTGTAGCTCTTGGCTTTCAGTCCCAATTCCATCAGCGCCATCGACAGCAGCGCGATGGTGACTTGCTCGCCGGTGGACACCAGAACGTCCATTTCGCGTGCGTCCGGGTTCGGCTGGACTTCCTTGGCCAGGGCGATGAGACGGTTGGTTTCACCGCTCATGGCGGAGAGTACGACCACCACTTGATGCCCGAGCATCTTGAATTTTGCGACACGTTGCGCGACATTCTTGATCCGCTCCGGGGTGCCTACCGAAGTTCCGCCGTATTTTTGTACGATCAGTGCCATTGGATATCCCGAAAAAAATGTCGATTCTAATTCAAGTGGGCGAAGAAAACGAGTATGGTAAAGGGTGTTTTGTAAATGGCATATTTTTTCCAACTGATATATATTTTGTGTTGTCGTAGAATTAGAAGGTTTTGGTAACCCATGAAACTGTTTGATAGGATTTTCAATCCTCGTGAGATCAGGCGCAAACTCGGCCTGAACCAGGAGGAATTTTGGACCAAGATCGGCGTGACGCAGAGTGGCGGTTCACGCTATGAGAGCGGTCGCGACATGCCCAAGCCGGTGCTCGAATTATTGCGGCTGGTGCATGTCGAGCAGGTTGACTTGGCAAAGGTCAACAAGGAGGATTTTGAAATCCTCGATTATCTGAAGACCTCGCATCCCGATTTGTACAAAAGCTTGCGGAAAGCGGTGCGCTCTGCCAATAAGGGCGGTGCTGATGGCTCATCCGAGGGTTAGCTTGAGTTACAACAGCGTGTCGAGTAAGCGCATTTTTTCCTGGTGAGCTAAAGTTGCACTTTCCCAAAAAAATCAGCGACGAGAAGCGCTTGGTTCAGCTATTTCACTTGTTGTCGGCGGAGCAGCGCGTGATGGTTTTGGCTTTTATGGAATTTCTGGATAGCCGGAATCCCAAGGACGAGGAAATCCAAGTCGCCGTGCCGCAGCAGATTCCCCGTCCTGCCGAAGAATCCGTGGTGAAGGCGCTCAAGCGGCTGCGCGAGACCTATTCCATGCTCGATCCCGCCAAACTGCTGCATGAGGCTTCAGGGCACATGCAGCAGCATTTGTTGAAGGGCAAGCCGGCAGCGGAAGTGATCGACGATCTGGAAGCGCTGTTCGCCCGCCATTACGAGAAACACAAAAACGCTGACTAAGTACCGCTACGGTGTTAGGCGGAGAGCCGAAGCTCTCCGCTTTCTCGATTTAAAGCACTTCCGCTGCGTGATCCGCCAGACGCGAGCGTTCGCCGCGCATCAACGTGATGTGTCCGCTGTGTTCCCAGCCCTTGAAACGATCCACGACATAAGTCAAACCTGAACTGCCTTCGGTAAGGTAAGGCGTATCAATCTGCGCGATGTTGCCCATGCACACCACCTTGGTGCCGGGGCCGGCGCGGGTGATCAGGGTTTTCATCTGTTTCGGCGTGAGGTTTTGTGCTTCGTCGATGATCAGGAATTTCTTGAGGAAGGTGCGCCCGCGCATGAAGTTGAGCGACTTGATCTTGACCCGCGAACGGATCAAGTCCTGGGTCGCGGCGCGTCCCCATTCACCGGCATCTTCGTCGGTTTTGTTGAGCACGTCGAGATTGTCTTCCAGCGCGCCCATCCACGGTGCCATTTTTTCTTCCTCGGAGCCGGGCAGGAAACCGATGTCTTCGCCCACCGGCACGGTGACGCGGGTCATGATGACCTCGCTGTAGATTTTCTGGTCGAGCGTCTGGGTCAAGGCGGAAGCCAGCGTGAGCAAGGTTTTGCCGGTTCCGGCCTGGCCGAGCAGGGTGATGAAGTCGATGTCGGGATTCATCAGCATATTGAGAGCGTAATTCTGTTCGCGGTTGCGCGCGGTGATGCCCCACACGCTGTTTTTCTGGTGGGCGTAGTCCTTGATGGTCTGCAATACCGCAGTGTGCCCTTCCGCTTCATGGACGATGGCGTGGAAGTCCGGGTCGTGCTCGAAATACAGGAACTGGTTGACCAGAAACCCGCTGCATAACGGCCCGCGCACCCGGTAATAGGTATGGCCACCGGCTTGCCAGGATTCCATGCCCTTGCCGTGCGTATCCCAAAAATCCTGCGGCAATGCCTTGAGCCCGGTGTAAAGTAGGTCGGTGTCTTCCAGCACCTTGTCGTTGAAATAATCTTCCGCATCAAAGCCAAGCGCACGCGCCTTGATGCGCATGTTGATGTCTTTGCTGACCAGGATCACCTGGCGCTTGGGATATTCCTGCTGCAAGTACATGACTACGCCGATGATCTGGTTGTCGGCCTTGGTGGTGGGTAGTGCTGCCGGGATGTTGCCGTTCATGGTCTTGGTTTGCAGGAACAGGCGGCCGCTACTGCCCTGGTTGCGCCGTGCCAGGGAAAAACCTTTTTCGATGTCGGCGGGGGTGCCGCTGACGATTTCGTCGAGGAAGCGGCTGGCCTGGCGGGCGTTGCGCGCTACTTCGGTCATGCCTTTCTTGTGGTCGTCGAGTTCCTCCAGGGTGATCATCGGCAGGAATACGTCATGCTCCTCGAAACGGAACAGGCTGGAAGGATCATGCATCAGCACGTTGGTGTCGAGGACGAACATCTTGCTCTGGGAACGGGTTTTACGCGCCATCGTGATTCCTTGTCAGTTGAGGGTTTTCACAAAATCAAGTACTTCCTGGGCATGACCAGCCACTTTGACGCCGCGCCATTCACGCCGGATGGCGCCGTTGGCGTCGATGACGAAGGTGCTGCGTTCGATGCCCCTTACCTGTTTGCCATACATGTTTTTCAGTTTGATGACATCGAACAGCGCGCAGGCTTTTTCTTCGGCATCGCTTGCCAGTTCGAACGGCAATTCCTGCTTGGCCTTGAAGTTCTCGTGCGATTTCAGACTGTCGCGCGAAACGCCGATAATTTCACAACCGGCTTGTGCGAATTGCGCATGAAGATCGCGGAATTGCTGGGCTTCGGTGGTGCAACCGGGGGTGGCATCCTTGGGATAAAAATACAGCACCAGCTTCTTGCCGGCGCGCTCGGCCGTGCTCAAGGTTTTGCCGGTGGTGGCGGGCAGTTCGAGTGCCGGAACGAGTTGATCGGACATCTTGGAATACCTCCAGGCTATGCGTCATTGTTGAACAAAAAGCACGGTTAAGGCAAGCTTGCCGGCATGATCGAAAATTCGAACCAGGAAACGGCGCGCTTGTTTTTCGCCTTGTGGCCGGACGGCAAAGCGCGTGGCGTGCTGGATCAGGCCGCCGCGAAAATCCACCGGCATTGCGGCGGGCGCCGGACGCGTCCCGAGACGATCCATTTGACGCTGGCTTTTTTGGGCGAAGTGCCGCTATCCCGGCTCGACGACTTGCGCCAGGCGGTGGCGGATATTGCTTTGCCGGCCTTTGGCATAGCGCTGGACCGGGTCGGCTGGTGGCGCCACAACCGGATCGTCTGGGCAGGGGGGGAAAGCGTGCCGCAGCCGTTGGCCGATTTGGTCGGGCAGTTGCGGGAGCGCTTGAAAAACTGCGGATTCGGCTTCGACAGTAAGCCTTTTGTGCCGCATATCACCTTGCTGCGCAAGGCGCATTGCCCGGATAGCGAGTTTCCGCCGCTGGCGGCGGAGTGGCCGGCGCGGGAGTTTGTACTGGTGCGCTCGGTGACGAGCGCGGCGGGAGCGACCTACGAAATCGTAGGCCGCTGGGCGCTTCAGAGGTAAATCACCTTTTCCAGGTGCGTGGCCAGTTCCTTGTCGTTCAGCTTGGTGTAATCCTTGTCGATGCTGTCGCTGACCAGACTGTTGACTTGGCTGTTCATCACGCCGTTGAGCAGGCCGCGAAAGCCCGCTTCAGCGACGACGATCAGGCGCTGGTAGCTGTTGGCAGTGCGCCCCTGATCGAGCTGTTGCGCCAGTTCGCGGGCGAAAATATCGTGCTCATGTTGTTTGGGATCGGTGGCCGGCTGGCGCGATCCGTGGCCGTTGCCTGATCCCTGCATGTGGCCGGGGCGATCGCTGACCAGGTCGGAGGTTTTCTTGCGGCTGTCCGGGTGGCTCAGTTTGGCGATGATTTCCAGTCCCTTGCCGATACCCTTGTTGGAATAAACCTTCGCCTCGCTGGCGTTGGCGACGAGAATCCATGCAGTTGCCATATACCCTCCTTGTCGTGAAGTCGGAATGTCTAAGGTAGCATCTTTGGACTTCGAGTCAAGCCGCAGCGTCAGCTTTTCGCGCCAGCGCGGCGAAATCCGCGTCGCCGATGCCATTTACCGTCAACACCAGCGCCTCGTCGTAAAGCGGGTAATGCTGGCGGCTGGAACGGTTGTAGGAGGGATCGTAATGCTTGACCAGCAATTCTTCCACCAGCGGCTCCCATTCCCTTTTCAGCGCCATTTCCTGCCAGCGCGCGATGGCCTCGCGGCCATACAGGTGCACCAGGCAATCCAGCTTGGCGTTGAGCGATTCCGGGTTGTCGAGGAAGTGGCGGTATTCCTCCATCAGCAGCGCGACGCGCAGCTTGGCATCCGCTTCCAGGCGCACGCACGGGCTTTGCCACATGCTGTCGAGCAGCGCGTCGGGGGCGCGGACGTTGCCGATTTTCTTGCTTTCCGCCTCGACATAGACCGGGCGCGCCGGGTCGAATTTCTGCAATTCCGTCCAGAGTAGCGTGTCGAAAAATTTTTGCGACGGTTGCGGCTCGTCCGGCAGGCTGCCCAGCAGCGAGCCGCGATGCGCCGCCAGCCCTTCCAGATCGAGCACCTGCGCGCCTTGTTGCGCCAAAGCCGCCAGCAGGCGGCTCTTACCGGTGCCGGTGGCGCCGCATACCGCGCGGTAGCGCAGGCGTTGCGGCAGGGTGTCGAGCATTTCCAGCACGCTTTTGCGGTAGGCCTTGTAACCGCCGTCGAGCTGTTCCGTGCGCCAGCCGATCTTGTTCAAGATATGCGCCAGCGCCCCGCTGCGGTTGCCGCCGCGCCAGCAGTAAACCAGCGGACGCCAGCTTTTCGGCTTGGACATCAGCTGTTCCTCGATGTGGCGACCAATATTTTTCGCCACCAGCGCCGCGCCGAGCTTTTTCGCGTCGAACGGCGAAACCTGCTTGTAGAGCGTACCGATCCGGGCGCGCTCCTCGTTGTCCAGCACCGGTAGATTGATCGCGCCGGGAATATGGTCCTCGGCAAATTCGGCGGGCGAGCGCGCGTCGATGATGTCGTCAAACTGGGCCAAATATGCTAGGGTGACGCCCACTTTTGCCGCTTCCGGCGTTTTATCGTTCATTGATTTCAAACCGTATATCATTCTATTTTGCAATAGAGACGTGAAGAACGCCCCCTCCCGCGCTGTCGCGCACCCCTCCCCCGCGAGCGGGGGAGGGGCTGGGGGAGAGGGAAATTTATCCGTCAATTGTAATTGCAGATCCAAAATGGTTTTCAGGAAATTTGAATATGCCGATTAAATTAACAGCGTTTTCCCATGGCGGCGGCTGCGGCTGCAAAATTGCCCCCTCCGTGCTCAGCGAAATCCTCTCATCCACGCCTCAGTTCATTCATCCCGACCTGCTGGTCGGCACCGAGTCCAGCGACGACGCGGCGGTGTACCGGCTCAACGATCAGCAGGCCATCGTCGCCACTACCGATTTTTTCATGCCGATCGTCGACGATCCCTACGATTTCGGCCGCATCGCCGCCACCAACGCGATTTCTGACATCTACGCGATGGGCGCCAAACCGATCATGGCGCTGGCGATCGTCGGTATGCCCATCGACAAGCTGCCGGTGGAAACCATCCGCGAAATTTTGCGGGGCGGCGAAGCGGTGTGCCATGCCGCCGGCATCCCCATCGGCGGAGGCCATTCCATCGACTCGCCCGAACCGATCTATGGCCTGGTGGCGCTCGGCATCGTCCATCCCGACCACGTCAAACGCAACGACCACGCCCGCGACGGCGATGTCCTGATCCTCGGTAAGGGCCTCGGCATCGGCATCATGAGCGCAGCGCTGAAAAAGGGCGAGCTTTCCGAGGAAGGCTATCGCCAGATGGTCGCCAGCACCACCCAGCTCAACACCCCTGGCTCGAAACTGGCGGCAATGCCCCATGTCCACGCGCTGACCGACGTCACCGGCTTCGGCCTGCTCGGCCATCTGCTGGAAATCTGCCGCGGCTCCAAGCTCGGCGCACAGGTCGATTTCGACCAGTTGCCGCTGCTGCCTACCGTGGCGGAACTGGCGCAACGCGGCTTCGTGCCGGGCGCATCAGCGCGCAACTGGGCGAGCTACGGCAAGGATGTCGTTCTGTCCGCCGATATGCCGGAATGGCAAAAGAACCTGCTGTGCGATCCGCAAACCAGCGGCGGTTTGCTGGTGGCTTGCGCGCCGGAGGCGGTCGAGGAAGTGCTGGCGATATTCAGGCAGGAAGGGTTCGAATACGCGGGGGTGATAGGCCGGATGGCGGGCGGGGAAGCCAAGGTGGCGGTTTATTAGGGGGGAATTCCGATGCGTTTCTAGCCCACATTCCTAACTCTTACCTGAGCCCTACGGGATTGTTGTCAGTCCGCCAGTGCGGCCTGCCTGATGGCTTCCGTGGCCCACTGGTTCAGGCTCTGGCCGTGAGCGGCAGCGGCGATGGTGGCGGCCTCGTGGATAGCAGGATCAACCCGCAGGGAGAATTTGCCCGAGAAGTGTTTGTGCGGTTCGATGCCGTGACGCTCGCAGGCTTCCAGGAACACGCGCAGGGAAATTTCACCCTCATGCTTCAACCCTTCTACGTCAGCAGCGTAGAAGTCGGCGCCGCCGTTCAGTCCCACGAATTCACCCCTGAACATTTGAATGTCAGGGTCGAAGGCGATGACCGCCTGATAGCCGTTAATCGTCATGGTGTTCATCGTTTCACTCCGTATTTATGCTTTTCCGCGTTATTTCATCTTCGACGCCAGCTTGATCGTCTCGCCCGCCACCATGAACGCGCCCTTGCCTCGGTGGTGCAGGGTGCGCGGGTCTTTTTGGGCAGGGTCTATCCACGCCTTGACCACTTCGAGGATGAAAATGCCGTATTTGGCGACCATTTCCCGGTCGGCGATTTTGCATTCCAGATTGGCGAAGCATTCCTCGATCAACGGCGCCTTGACGCATGAGGCGGGCTTCGGGGTGAGGCCGAAGCGTTCGAGTTTGTTTACTTCCTGCCCGCTGGTGTTGCCGCAACCCACGACTTTTTCCGCCAGTTCGGCGCTGGGGATGTTGATCACGCATTCCCCGGTCGCCTCCAGAATTTCGAAGCTGTAGTCGCGGTTGCTGACTACGCAGGCTACCAGCGGCGGTTCGAATTCGACCATCATGTGCCACGACATCGTCATCACGTTGGCCCGTTCCTGGTTGGCGGTGGTGAGCAGCACCACCGGCCCCGGTTCGAGCAGGCCGTAGACTTTGGATAAGGGGTAAGAAGTTTTTTCCATGGACTATCCTTCCGCGCCGAAGATGGGGCTATTGTCTAGCGTTTCCCTCTCCCCCAGCCCCTCCCCCGCAAGCGGGGGAGGGGGGCGCGACAGCGCGGGAGAGGGTGTTCTTCATGTTTCTAAAGTTACTTGTTCAGCAGCGGCTTCAGTTCCCGCCATACGTTTTCCAGCACCGCCGCTTGCGCCTCCGCAGTGGGATGGAGTCCGTCGGCCTGGAAGCGTTCCCTGCTTGCGCCGAAGCCTTCCAGCAGGAAGGGCAGCAGCCTTACCCCGAATTGGTGCGCCAGTTGGCGGTAGCTGTCCTCGAATTGGCGGGTATAGGCCGGGCCGTAATTCGGTGGCAGCCTCATGCCGAGCAGCAATACCTGCACCTTGTGTTCCCGGCAGGTCTTGAGCATGGCGGCCAGGTTGGCGCGGGCCACTTGCGGGTCAAGGCCGCGTAGCGCGTCGTTGGCGCCGAGTTCGAGGATCACGATGGCCGGGCGGTGTTGCTGCAAGGCCGGATCGAGGCGTGCTAGTCCACCGCTGGTGGTTTCTCCGCTGATGCTGGCATTGACCACGCTATAATGAATCTTTTCCTGTTCCAGCCGATGCTGCAACAGGCTGACCCAGCCCGCTTGCTGCGGAATGCCGTAAGCCGCCGAAAGGCTGTCGCCGAACACCAGGATCAGCGGGGCGGCGCCGGCGCCGGCGGGGAGTAGCAGGCAGCCCAGCAGAAGGAATAATTTCATCATCCTAGATTCCTCAGTTGAACGGGGTGGAGTGTGCGGTTATGGCGGTGCAGGGCAAGGCGCAACGACGCGGAATGGTCGTTCCATTCCAAGGAGTTGCAACGCCGCCATGCGCCGCCATAACCGTGCAATCCACCACGTAGCGGGGTCACCAGATTGGTGATAGCGATGAAACCACATAAGTCAATTAGGAACATCACGTTAAATCACCAAATAAGCGGTCAACTGAGGAATCTAGGATTATGTCACCTCCTATTTTGCAGGCAGTCGCCCTGAGCAAGCAAGTCGATTCCGGCGGCGTCGCGCTGACCATCCTCGACAGCCTGAATCTGGCAGTCGGCGCGGGCGAATCGCTGGCGATCCTGGGCGCTTCCGGTTCCGGCAAATCGACCTTGCTCGGGTTGCTGGCCGGGCTCGACTTGCCCAGCGCCGGCAAGGTGGTGCTCGATGGCGCCGATATTTTCGCGCTTGACGAGGATGGGCGCGCCGCCTTGCGCGGCCGACTGGTCGGTTTCGTGTTCCAGTCGTTTCAATTATTACCTGCGCTGACCGCGTTGGAAAACGTGATGCTGCCGCTGGAATTGGCCGGAACCGCCGCTGCGCAGGCGTTGGCCGAAGCGGTGCTGCGCCGGGTCGGCCTGGGCGAGCGGCTGAAGCATTTGCCCTCGCGCCTGTCGGGCGGCGAGCAGCAGCGCGTGGCGATTGCCCGCGCGTTCGTCGCCAATCCCAAGCTGCTGCTGGCCGACGAGCCGACCGGCAACCTCGATCCGGTGACCGGCGAACGGGTGATCGAAGTGCTGTTCGAACTCAACCGCGAGCACGGTACCACCTTGCTGCTGGTGACCCACGACGAAGGACTGGCGCGGCGCTGCGACCGGCGCTTGCACTTGGTCAACGGCGCGCTGGAAGCGGTTGCGTAAATATGAACCCAAAATATCTGGTCATGTTTCGTAAAAACTGCGACGTTCTTGTAGGAGCGGCCTTGGCCGCGATAGCCGCCAATCGCGGCCAAGGCCGCTCCTACGCAGTGGTGGGGAACGTGGCATGAACACCCTCTGCCTGGCCCTGCGGCTGCTGCGCCGCGATTGGGGCGCCAGCGAGTTGCGCGTGCTGGTGCTGGCGCTGGTGATCGGGGTGGGCAGCGTCGCTTCGGTGGGGTTTTTCACCGACCGGGTGAATCGCGGACTGGCGCGCCAGGCGAATTTCCTGATCGGCGGCGATCTGGCGATCATCGCCGACCACCAGCTCGATGTCGCTTTCCCGGTCGAAGCGCAGAAGCGCGGCCTGGCGCACAACTGTGTGCTGACTTTCCCCAGCATGATCCAGGGCGACGGTCACGCCGCGTTGGCCGACATCCGCGTGGTCAGCCTCGGCTATCCGTTGCGCGGTCAGGTCGAGGTGGATGGGCGGCAAGCTCGCGGCATTCCCTTGCCGGGTACGGTGTGGCTGGCGCCGCGCCTGATCGGCCAGTTGGGGCTGCATGTCGGCGACTCGGTGACGGTGGGCGAACGGCGGTTGACGCTGGCGGCAGCCTTGACGCGCGAGCCCGATCAAGCCGGGAGTCTGTTCAACATCGCGCCGCGCCTGATGATGAATCTGGTCGATCTGCCGGCAACCGGCCTGTTACAGGAAGGCAGCCGGGTGAGCTACCGCCTCTCGCTGGCCGGGGATGAGGGCGCGGTGGCGGATTACCGTGCCTGGGCAATATCGCGCCTCAAGCGCG
>Ga0208566_1001864_pt1 | contig 11740 bp, 10 predicted proteins | sample PL_2010_150m_FD_184159 | JGI IMG/M metagenome (GOLD analysis project Ga0208566, IMG submission 184159) | Freshwater microbial communities from Powell Lake, British Columbia, Canada to study Microbial Dark Matter (Phase II) - PL_2010_150m... | ecosystem: Environmental > Aquatic > Freshwater >...
GCCAGGAGGCACGCGCGAAGCGGCCGCGGATTTCGCTGATGGTCCATTGAGTCTCCCTTTAGTTGGATTCCCGGCGCAGGTTTGCCCGGTTGAGCGCGAGTGGGGATTCTGGCGCGCAATTATTGCGGGGCGGTTGCGCGCCTGTTACAAGGCGTCGGGCCGGCTTGGTCATCGTCACTGTTGCTTGTGTCCGAGAAACAAGTAGTAGGGCACCCTCAGCCCCGGCAAGTAGGGTACCCGCGCGCGGCGAACGCTCAGTTCGTGTTGCGGCAGCAGCTGCATCAGCATCGCCGTGTGGTCGGCGTTCAGGCGCACGCCGTCGTGGCCGAACCAGCCGCGCCAAAATGTCTGCGCCAGCCAGGGCTGGTTCGCGGCAAGGGTGAAATCGACCACCCCCAGCCGTCCGCCGGGACGCAGCATGGCCACGGCATTCTCCATGGTGGCGCGCCAGTCGGGGATCATGGTCAGGGCGTAGGCGAGGTAAACCGCATCGACCGGCTGCGCCGGCTGCCAGCTGCAGGCGTCGGCCTCGACCACCCTTACATTGGGCGCCGCCTGCCAGCGGCGGCGCGCGATCTCCAGCAGGGGCGCGCAAAGGTCGACCAGGGTCAACTGGCGCAGCGCCGGCAGGCCCGGGCCGAGGTACTCCGGATTGCGCCCGGTGCCGGCGCCCAACTCGACCACGGCTTCTCCCGGCTGCGGCGCCAGCCACTGGAGCAGGTCGGCGCGACCGGCCAGCAGACGCTCGCGGAAGCCGTCGTAGTGCCCTGCCTGCGGACCGTAGAACGCCGCGAGTCGTTGCGCCAGTGCCCCCGAGCGCGGCATCCCGCGCGCCAGTTGCAGCAGCGTGCGGGCATCGGCCAGGTTCATGCCGCAGGCATATCGGCGATGTGGAAGCCGGCGTAGGTGTGCACCCGGTCGAGCGGCTGCAAGGCCAGCGCCAGTCCGTCGTGGAACTGCAGCAGTTCGCGCAGGCTGCGCTGTTGGTCGCCGACCCGCAGGTTTTCGAGATAGCGAGGCTGGCGATGGGCGCTGCGGAAGATCAAGCGGGCGCCCGGTTTCGCCCGGGCCAGGATCCATTGCCACTCTTCTACCAGGGCTTCGGGGTGATAGCTGGCCATCCAGTCCATGTGATCGAGGAGCACGAATTTGGATACGGGCGCATCGTGGTCGCGCAGGAACTCGGTCACCGTCGAGGTATGCAGGTGGATGCACTCGGCGCGACCGTCGCGCAGCGCCTGGTAGCCTTCGGGCTTCAGGTATTCCGGGCAGCACTCGGCGGTGTAGTGGCCGCGGACGTAGACGCGCCAGAAATAATTGCTGCGCACCGGCAGTTCGCAGAACACATACTCGATGGCCTCGCGGATGAACCCGGGGATGCCATTGGAGTGTTGCGCCTGGACTTCGCGCCGCTGCGGATAGGGGACGCCCAGCAAGGTCATGGTCATCTGCCGCGACAGCGCCCAGTTCATGCCCTTGCTCCACATCAGCGGGCGAATGCGGCTGTCATAGAGTTGGCGCTGCTCGGCGGGGTTGCTGATTTCCAGGAGGGTGTGCACCGCGCTGGAGAGTTTCGGGCGCAGGTTCAGGTAACTGCGGAAAGTGCGCGCCACCATGCCGGACAACCCGTGGTAGTAGAAGCTTCCCGCCAGACTGGAGAACCAGCCGATGTTCTTGTCCCAGAAACCGCGTGCGAACTCGGACAGCTGCGGGCGCAGGGCGTCGCGATAGATCTGGTTGGCCCGCGGATGGAAGCCGCGCCCGAACAGCGTGAAGTAGTCCTCGTAGTCGAGTCCGCGGAGGCCCGCCAGCTTGAGTTCCAGCAATGCGGTCTGGCGCGGATTGGCGTCCACTGCGTCGATGCGGGCAACGCCGGCCAGCGCATAGTCGAGGACGTTGCAGCCGGCGCTGGTGATCACCAGCATGTGGTCGTCCGGCTGCAAGGTCAGCGCCCGGCGGTCGACCGCCGGGTCCTCCCAGCAGGTGTTATAGACCAGGGAGCGCGAATAGACGGCCTTGAAGACGGCCTGATCCACCCGGTCGCCCAGCGTTGGGGTGCTCTTCATGCCCGGTCAAGCGAGTTCGATCCGGCCATCGAATGGCGTCCTAGAAGTCGGCCTTGGCGGAAAACTGGTAGCTGCGCGGCGGCTGGTACAGGTACTGATCATAGATTGCCGGCGATCCCGGGGAGATCGACATGACTTTCTGGCTGTCGCCCAGGTTGAAGACGTTGAACTGCAACTTCAAACGCTTGAACCCTGCGCCCGGATTGTGAATCGAGTAGGCGATCCCCAAATCGACGTTGCTGTAGGCGGCAGTCTTGTAGGTGTCGTAGGCGGTCGGATTGGCGGCGGTGTAATCCTGTTGGCGTACTTCGCCGGTGAGCTTGTACATCAATGAAGCGGCCCACGGACCAGACTCGTACAGGGCGCCGGCGGCGGCCGTCATGTCGGGCGCGCCGGAGATGGTTTTGCCGGTGTCGTTGGCAGTGGCCTTGTTGATCGAGCCGTTGGCATAGATCGAGAACCCGCCGCCCACCACGAAGGTCGCTTGCCCCTCGAATCCTTTGTAGGTGGTGCCGCCGATATTCACGAACGCCGCTGCCGCGCCGCCCAGGCCGTTCGACACGTACTTGTTGGTGAAATCGATGCGATAAAGGTCGAGGTCCCAGGTCATGCGCGGCGACTTGCCGACGATGCCGACCTGGTAGTTGGTGGACTTCTGCGGGTCGCTGCTGTTCCGGGTCGGATCGGTGATGTAGAAGGACTTCAGGTCGGGAATCTGGAAGCCCTTGGCGTACTGGGCATACACCGCCAGTTCCTTGCCGAGTTGCTTGTTGACTGTCAGGAAGGGCAGGGTGGTATTGAAATCGACCGATGCATGCTGGGGAATGCGAGTCGTCTGATTGACCAACGCGTCCACCGAGCGGGTGATATTGACGCTCTTGACGCCCGGTGTGACCGAGAGTCCGTCGGCCATCTTCCACTCGAACTCGACGAAGGGCTGGAAGTTCTTGATCGTCGATTGCTGGTCGAAGAGGATGTCCGCATAGGTCACCGGGGTAGGCTTGGTCTCGCGCGGATCGCGGACCTTGCTGCCGAGTGACAGATCGAGGTCGTACTGGTGGCGATCGGTGTCGGAGGTTTCATACCAGAATCCGGTGCGGAAGGTGCCGATCTCCATTTCCTTGCTCAGCTTGAAGATGTCGCCCCAGGTGCGATACTTGTTCTGCTTGTCGATACCCGGGATGTTCTTGTTGCCTTTCGGACCGGCCACGGTGCCCGGCGCCGTCTTGCCCGTCGGATCGGTCGACGAGATGGTCTGGTTGTTGTAGGCGTACGTGTACAGCGAGTTGTCGCTGGCCCAGCCGTTGGACCAGTCGGTTTCCAGGCGCGCGTAGCTGAAGTCGGTATCCTTGTGGGTGTAGTTGTAGCCGATGTAATTGAAGCTGGTCGGGTCCATGTTCAGGCTGAAGTTCTTGCCGAAAGCGGCCACCTGGCTAAGTGTCGGGCCTTTGCTGTTGTCGTTCTGCTGGTAGAAGATCTTGTTGGCGCTGAGGAAGACCGTGAGCAGCGAGTCCTGCCCCACGGGACGCGCAAACTTGAGCATGTAGTTGTCGCTCTTGATATTGTTGAGCATCAGGTAGCCGTCCGACTTGATCTCCTGGTAGTTCAGTTGCAGCGTGGCATTGCCGAAGTCCTTCATGCTGCCCGACTCGTAGGCCGCGCCCAGCAGCTTGGTGTTCCAGGTGCCGAAGGAGCCGAACACGCTGGCGTTCCGTTCCAGCGCGGGCTTCTTCGAATACAGGTTGATCGAGCCGCCGAAGGTGGCGTAGCCGAAGTTGCTGGCATTGCCCGGGCCGCGTTCGACCACGGCGCCGCCGATCACCGAGGCGGGGAAGAACGAGGTCGAGTGGTGGGCGGGATTGTTGGTATCGCCCCAGGGAATCCCGTCGAAGGTGATGTTGTACTGGTCATCGGAAAAACCGCGCATGCTGGTCTTGGTCTCCGACAGGCCGGGGCCGTTGGCCGAGTCGCCCGAGAGGCTGGGGGCGATGTTTACCACGCGGCTGTATTCGGCGGTCGGCGCCACCGCCAGTTCGACGAAGTCGCGGGTGATGATCGATTGCGGCTGGGTCGCCTTGAGACTGGACTGCGTCGGCGCAACCGCCGACGCGCTGCCCTTGGCCTCCTTGTCGCCGGCGTAGGCACCTTTGATGACGATCTTGGCGAGATCGTCCTGGGTCGTGTCGGCGGCAAGCTGGATGGTCTGGGCGGATACGGACAGGCTCAGAAGGGCGAGTGAGACGGCGGCGGCAATCTTCGTCTGGCGGGGCAGGCGGCGTGAATTCATGGATGTTCTTTCGGCAGGGAGTGGAGAAAAGTATTGCCGGAGTAGCGCTCCCCGGCGGCTGCGGGATTTTGCTTGGCGGACATGACGTGACTATGACGATTTCATGTCAGTCATGTTGCGGGCACCTGCATCCAGTCCGGGGCGATCGAAACCCCAGTTTGTTCTGGTACAGTCGCACGTCCGAAACACCCTCCCTTCGACCATGTCCGCGCAACTACAGCTCCGTGTCGCACTTGCCATGCTCCCGGCTTTCACCCTTGCCGCCACGTTGACACCGGCATCGGCGCAGGACGCCTTCTATCCTTACGTCATCGTCGGAGAGAACGGCAATGCTTTTGCCCGTGCCGTGACGTCCACCGCTCGCTGCCCGGAGATCGCGATCGACGGGGCCACTCCGTCGGCGATGAAGCTGCGCAGCGCGGCGGCACGCGTGCCCAATCGCGGCAGCGCTCAGGAGGCCGGCAAGGATGCCGAATTCCCGGTAAGCGTTTGCGAAGCCCTGTTGCCGGCCGGAGTGAAGAAAGCCGTGGTGGCCGGAGCAAGTCTTCCGCTTCCGCTGGCCGAGCCGCAACGAATCCTCTTCATCGGCGACACGGGATGCCGCATGAAGGCCTCGGAAGATGCCTTCCAGGCCTGCAACGACGCCGCCGCCTGGCCTTTCGAGGCGATCAGCAAACGGGCCGCGGCCTGGCGGCCGGATCTGGTGGTCCATCTGGGCGATGTTCACTACCGCGAAAGCCCCTGTCCGCCAGGCAAGGCGGGGTGCGCCGGCAGCCCGTGGGGCTATGGCTTCGACGCCTGGCAGGCCGACTTCTTTCGTCCGGCCCGGGCCCTGCTCGACGCGGCCCCGTGGGTGGTGGTGCGCGGCAACCACGAGTCCTGCTGGCGCGCCGGGCAGGGCTGGTTCCGTTTCCTCGACCCCGGCCCCTATGAGACCAGGCGTTCCTGCGACGATCCGGCGCTCGATGGCGAGGGCGATTTCACGCCGCCCTATGCCATACCGCTTGCCGCAGATACCCAGCTGATCGTCTTCGACTCCTCCAAAACCGGCGGCAAACCGTATTCGCCCAGGGATGAGGGCTGGGGGCGCTATGTCGCCCAGTTGCGTCAGGTTGATGAGTTGAGTCGCGGCAAGCGGCAGAGCTTCTTTCTCAACCACCACCCGGTACTCGGATTCGCCTCGGAAAAGAAGACCGGCGTGCAACCGGGCAACGCGGCGCTGCTGTCGGTGATGCAGGAACTACATCCGCAGCGGCTGTTTGCTGCGGGCATTGACTTGACGCTGAACGGCCACGTGCACACTTTCGAAGCCATCACTTTCACCTCCGGACACCCGTCGGTGCTGGTGAGCGGCAACGCCGGCAGCAGCCTGGCGCACGCCCTCCCGGCGAAGCTAGCCGCCGCTGACCAGCCGGCGCCCGGTGCGATCGTCGATGAGTTCTTCACTCAAGGCGGATTCGGCTTCCTCACCCTCGAGCGCGCCGGCGACCACTGGAAGTTCACCGAGTGGGACCGCCTCGGCAAGGAACTGGTGTCCTGCGAACTGCGCGGCAGGAAGATGCATTGCGTTGCGGTCGCCGCCGCCCCCGGGAAGTAGGTGTCGGGTGCAGCTCAGCACACCACCCGCGTTGCGCCGACCCGCCTGGCGCAAGTCTGCCCGGCTGTCCGGCGCGGTGCGCTGTCATCGACAATTCAAGCGACTGAAACAAAGGCTTAACCTGTCCTTGCTACCTTGCCGTCATTGCAACTGTCCGGTGCCGCGCCATGTCCGTGAAGAAGTTCGATGTCAAGCGACTCATCGACGAGGCTTTCGAACGACTCATTGCGAAGGCCTTCGGGACCAGCGTGATCAATCTCTGGATGCTCGACGGGTTGTGAGGTCATCGTCCAACGTATCCTCGAAAGCATTGCCTCGCATTCGACGATACTGCTGGTGTATGGGTCGTGCTGGGCACTCATGGAACTCTATGCCTTGCGGCGGATGAGGCGATCACGGCACACAGAGCAAATGAGAGACTGAGATCGGTATCCCGGAAATCCCACGCTTTGCCGATCTTCCCGAACTGAACGAACTCGAGTCGATCCTTAGCAACGCGCCTGGCGGCGTCGAGGTGAGCGTGGCGTGCGAAGTTCCGGCCGGCGATCAGCGCTTGCCGGTGTATGTGGTCGCTCTCGGGAATCCGGACCGTGCGGTTCCGGCGGTCGGATACTTCGGCGGCATTCACGGCCTCGAGCGTATCGGCAGCGAAGTGGTGATGGTCTATCTGAACAGCCTGCTCGTGCGGCTGCGCTGGGACAGCGTCCTGCACCGACAGCTCGAATCGGTGCGGCTGGTGTTCATGCCGCTGGTCAATCCCGGCGGAATGTGGCAGGGCACACGGGCGAATCTCAACGGCGTCGACTTGATGCGCAACGCGCCGATTGAATCGGCGGAAGGGGTGCCGTTCCTGATCGGCGGGCAGCGTCTGAGCGCCCGCCTGCCTTGGTACCGGGGGCCGCTGGATGCGCCGATGGAGGCGGAGGCGCAGGCCGTCTGCAAGATCGTCACGGAGGAACTGCTGACCCGCGAATTCAGCCTGGCGGTGGATTGCCACTCGGGGTTCGGTCTGCACGACCGGATCTGGTTTCCCTACGCCCATACCGCCATGCCGATCAAGCACCTGGCCGAGGTACATGCGCTGACGCAAATCTTCGACCAGACCTATACCAGCCACAACTACCTGTTCGAGCCGCAGAGCCGGCAGTACCGCGCTCATGGGGATATCTGGGACTATCTGTACCAGCGGGCGACGGGGCAATCCGGCGCCGTGTTCCTGCCGCTGACGCTGGAGATGGGCTCGTGGTTGTGGGTGAAGAAGAACCCGCGCCAGCTGCTGTCGCGCCATGGCATTTTCAATCCGCTGATCGAGCACCGCCTGCAGCGCGTGCTGCGACGCCACCTGTCCTGGCTGGACTTTCTCGGCCGGGCGGCGTCCGGGCACCGGCGCTGGCGGCCTGCCGAAGATGCGCGGGTGAGGCACCATGAGCAGGCGTTGAGCCGGTGGTACCGTGGAGGCGCTGGATGAGGACCTGGATATTTCTGCGCGGCCTGATGCGCGAGAGCAGGCACTGGGGCAGCTTTGCCGATACCCTTCGGGGCGAACTGGGCGGTGCGAGGATCCTTGCGCTCAACCTTCCCGGCAACGGGGACATGAACCATCTGCGAAGTTTTGCCGAGGTGGAAAGCACGGTGGCGTGGTGTCGCCGTGAGCTGTCCTCGCGCGGCTTGGGTCCGCCTTACTACCTGCTGGGCATGTCGCTCGGCGCCATGGTCGCCGCCGAGTGGGCGTCCGCCCATGGCGATGAAGTCCGAGGCTGCGTGCTGATCAACACCAGCCTGCGCCCCTTCAGCCCGTTCTATCGGAGACTGCGACCCGCCAACTATCCTGCGTTGCTCCGGTTGGCGCTATACGGTGAAAGCGACGAGATCCGGGAAGCCGCCATCCTTCGTATCACCAGCAATGGAGGACCGGCGCCGAAAACCCTTGCGTCATGGATTGCCTGGCGTCGGGAGCGGCCTGTCACGCGCGCCAATGCGCTGCGGCAGTTGCTGGCCGCGTGGCGTTACCGCGCGCCTGCGCGCCGGCCGGTTTCGCCCGTGCTGGTGCTCGCCAGCGCCGGCGATGCGCTGGTCGACCCGCGATGTTCGCGGGACATCGCGCTGTGCTGGCAAACCGAATATGCCGAGCATCCTGCTGCCGGTCACGATCTGCCGCTGGATGACGGTTCCTGGGTGGCCCGGCAGGTCAGGAACTGGCTCGACGCTCAGTCGGCGCGAACCGTCTCGGCGGACCCCTTGTCGGAATCGGCGGCGGGGGCATACGGCCAGAATCTGGGGGATGTTCCTGCCACGATGCGGCGCATCTCCGATCGGTAGCGGATTGTCGCCGACAGGTAGGGGATGTCGACCGAAAGTTCCTCCAGCACACCGTCGAATCGACGCTTGTTTGAAACGCCGGGTAACAAGGCTTCGCCGATAACTTCCAATTCTTGCTCATGGCCGTACCAACTGGTCAACGACAAGTAACGGGCAGTCACGGCGAGCAAGCGGGAATCGATGCGCTGCGCCAGCTGCCAAGCCTTCGGGTCGAAGTTCCAGCGTTGCTCGGTGCAGAACTCCGTGAGCAGTTCAAGATCATGTTTGTCCATGGGGGCAAACGATACGCGCAGGAGGTTACCGTCCGATGAAGAATAGTTGAATTGTCGATGCTCGCGCCTCCGTCGGCGACGGCAGCAACCGGTCGTTCAGAAACGCCGGCTGTCACCCGCTGACGACGCCGGCGGTGCCGCCCTGGAGCTTCGCCGCAGCCAAGGCCTTCTCGGCTTGCTGCAGTACCGCGACGGTGGATTCCGGGACCGCCTCGAATGTGGTGAATCCGATATTCGCACTTGTCGCGAAGCGTTCGTTATCCATGCGGGTGGCGATCAGCGCTGAGAGCAGGTTGCAGATTGTGTTGCAGTCCTGCGTCTTGGCATAGGGCATGAGGACGGCAAACTCCTTGTTGCCGACCCGCGCGATGGAATCCGTCGTTCGGGTGTGTTCCTTCAGGACGTCGGCGAGCAGCTTCAGGGCCTTGTCCCCGGCCTGGTGTCCCTGTGTGTCGTTGAGCTTCTTGAAGTTGCCCAGATCGACCAGCACGACGGAAAAGACCCCGCCGTAGCGGCGTTGCCGGGCGATTTCGGTTTCGATGATACTTTCGAAACTGCGCCGGTTCTGCAGCGACGTCAGCGCGTCGGTGTTGGCCAGCAGCGCGTTCTCCAGATAATTTTGCCTCGCAATGCGGGCCAGAACCACGACGGCCACGGCGGAAACCAGCAACACCGCCGTGTCGGTCGCCGGTGAGGCTGCCGGACTTCCTTGAAAAACGGGGGGAATCAGCAGGAAGCCGGCCACCAGAATCAGGCCGAGCGCCGCGTCACGGGACTTCACGCAGTGCAGCGCGATGGCGGCCAGCGGGAACAGGTAGAGCACGTCGACGCGCACCGCCGCGGCGCTCAGCCAGTGGAACGCGCAGAGTGACACCATTGCCAGCAAGCCGATGGCAAGAACGCGGCCCGGAGGGATGGCGCCAGGGGTCGTCAAACGGTAGAGCGAAGTTCGATCCATGTCATCTTCCCGGGTGAAATATTCACGGCTCGCGCAATTCTACCGGCGGTTCGTTACAGTTTTGTTTCAATCGCGCCAAGCGTCTGGATTTGCGGGAAGTGTTCCATTGCCAGGGTGCGGCCGGGGCATCTGGATCAACGAGAATGGCGTCGAATTGGTAACCAATAGTTTTCCACTCTGTCATCCGGCTGTAATAATCGCTGCATAGAATCCGTGTGCTTGCCAATTCCCTGTGGAGACCACCATGTTCCCAAGTTTCAAATCGATTTCCCTATCGCTGCTCGCAACTTCCGTCGCGCTCGCCGCGGTGCCCGCCGTTGCTGCCGAAGTGACCGGCGCCGGCGCATCCTTCCCGGCGCCCATATACGCCAAGTGGGCCGAAGGTTACCAAAAGGCCACCGCCAACAGGATCAACTATCAGTCGATCGGCTCCGGCGGCGGCATAAAGCAGATCACTGCCAAGACTGTCGACTTCGGCGCCACCGACATGCCGCTGAAGGCCGCCGACCTGGACAAGGACGGCATGATCCAGTTCCCGACGGTCATCGGCGGGGTGGTGCCAGTGGTCAACATCGAGGGCGTCAAGCCTGGCGAAATGCAAATGACCGGCCCGCTGCTGGCCGACATCTATCTGGGCAAGATCACCAAGTGGAACGACAAGGCCATCGCCGACCTCAATCCGAGGCTCAAGCTGCCGGCTCAGGACATCGCCGTGGTGCGGCGCGCCGATGGCTCGGGCACCACCTTCATCTTCACCAACTACCTGTCCAAGGTTAGTGCCGAGTGGAAGGCCAAGGTCAGCGAAGGCACTGCCGTGCAGTGGCCGCTGGGTCTGGGCGGCAAGGGCAACGAGGGCGTGTCGGCCTTCGTCCAGCGCGTTCCCGGCGCCATCGGCTACGTCGAGTACGCCTATGCCAAGCAGAACAAGATGGCGCACACCATGGTGCAGAACTCTGCCGGCGCCTTCGTCGGACCGGACGACCTGACCTTCAAGGCCGCCGCTGCGGGCGCCGACTGGACCAAGTCCAACTTCGGCGAAATCCTCACCAATATGCCCGGCAAGGACAGCTGGCCGATCACCGGCGCCACCTTCATCCTGATGCACAAGGTGCAGGACAAGCCCGCCCAGGGCGCGGAAGCGCTGAAGTTCTTCGAGTGGTCGTTCAAGAACGGCGGCAAGATGGCCGACGATCTCGACTACGTTGCCTTGCCCGACAGCCTGGTGAAGCTGATCCATGCCGCCTGGGGCAACATCAAGGACTCTGCCGGCAAGCCGGTCTGGTCCGGGAAGTAATCCGGGTCGTGCCGAGGCCGGGTTTCCCCGCTTCGGCACGCTTGTCTTGGCAACCTTTCCGCCAGCGGAAAACATGCGTCGCGCTGCCGGGATAATTCGGATTTGCACACATGGCAGCCACCGCTAGACCGAGGGGCAATTTCGGCGATCTGGTGTTCTTCAACCTGACGCGTTTTTTCGCCTTGCTGACGTTGCTGATGCTCTTCGGCATCATTGTCTCGCTGTTCTATGGCGCCTGGCCGTCGATAGAGCGCTTCGGCTTCGGCTTCCTGTGGTCGGACGACTGGAATCCGCCGATGGAAAAGTTCGGCGCGCTAATCCCGATCTACGGCACCCTGGTCACGTCCCTGATCGCGCTGGTGATCGCCGTGCCGGTCAGTTTCGGCATCGCCCTTTTCCTCACCGAACTTTCGCCGGCCTGGTTGCGTCGCCCGCTCGGCGTGGCGATCGAACTGCTGGCCGGCATCCCGAGCATCGTCTATGGCATGTGGGGATTGCTGGTCTTCGCGCCGCTGTTCTCCAAGGTGCAACCGGTGTTGGCCGCCACCCTCGGCAACGTGCCGCTGCTCGGCAAGCTGTTCCGCGGCGTGCCGCTGGGGATCGGCCTGCTCTGTGCGGGGATCATCCTGGCCATCATGATCATTCCCTTCATCGCCTCGGTGATGCGGGACGTCTTCGAAGTCACCCCGGCGATGCTCAAGGAGTCCGCCTACGGCGTCGGCGCGACCACCTGGGAAGTGGTGTGGAACGTGGTGCTGCCCTACACCAAGGTCGGCGTCATCGGCGGCATCATGCTCGGGCTCGGGCGCGCCCTGGGCGAGACCATGGCGGTGACCTTCGTCATCGGCAATACCAATTTCATCAATAGCGCCTCCCTGTTCGAACCCGGCAACAGCATCACCTCGGTGCTCGCCAACGAGTTTTCCGAAGCCACGCCGGGGTTGTAT
>Ga0208566_1001866_pt1 | contig 11730 bp, 9 predicted proteins | sample PL_2010_150m_FD_184159 | JGI IMG/M metagenome (GOLD analysis project Ga0208566, IMG submission 184159) | Freshwater microbial communities from Powell Lake, British Columbia, Canada to study Microbial Dark Matter (Phase II) - PL_2010_150m... | ecosystem: Environmental > Aquatic > Freshwater > Lake...
ACCAGGAATCCCTTACCCGTTTGACTAACTTCGGCTATGCGGCAAAAGTGGCGGAGATCAGGCTGAAGCAGTTGATGGGGGCGCTTTGAATAGTTGGCGAACTGGCGAGCTGATGAGCTGGTGAGTTACACCGGACTTTAGTCCGGGGGTTATGAAAGGAAGCTATCTCCGGGGCTTTAGCCCCAAACTGTTCCACGATTCTTTCTTTTTCCCTCAGGCCGGGCGGCCTCGTCGCCGCAACGCATCTGCGTCTGGGTTAATTTCACTTCGTTCAATTACCCCAGCCAAGGCTGCTTGTGCGGCGACTGATATTTTTTTCTTCTGAATAGTTATCCCGAAAAGGAAAGAATCCTAGATTAAACTTTTTGGTATACATTTTTGTATATGTGCAATTTTGTATCTTTTTTCATTCCTGATTAAAAGCTCTTTTTAATAATTAGTTTTTTGCAGAATTACAAACTGCGATGTTCCAAGCGGCATTGCGAATGCCGCTCAGCGGGGGTTAATTAATGATTTAAATTACTCCGGCCTTCAGGCCGGGGTTTAAGAAAAAGCTAAACCCAGGGCTTTAGCCCGAAACAAAAGGATTAATAGAAACAAGCAAGAATACATACACCAAAGTCCGATTTACACAGGTACTACTTATGCTTTTTTAAATGCTACTTCCCCCAAACTTGTTGATTCCGAAAATAGTACTACCTTTGCCGCATTATTAACCTGTGTTTCCGGTTAGCCGATCTGTTTTAGTATTTCCAATCTCCATCCTTTATAGGGTTCCAGGCAACATCCTGGTCGGGGTAAACCGGAAAGCCCGAAATCACACAATTAAAATTCGTTATGATTACATTTGAAGAATTGGGTATCCACCCTGTTCATGTGGATGCTTTGAAGGAACTTGGTTTTGAATACCCCATGCCGGTACAGGAAAAGGTGATCCCGCTCCTGCTGGCCGGTCCTGTCGACATTGTTGCCCTGGCCCAGACCGGGACAGGGAAGACGGCTGCTTTTGGTTTGCCGTTGATCCAGATGACCGACCCGCACAGTAAGGTACCGGAAGCGCTTATTCTTGCTCCGACCCGCGAACTCTGCATACAGATTGCAGGTGACCTGAATGATTTTGCAAAGAATACCGATGACCTGAAGATCCTCCCCGTTTATGGCGGAAGCAGCATGGAGGTTCAGATAAAGGCGCTGAAAAAAGGAGTTCAGATCGTGGTTGCCACTCCCGGCCGCCTTTGCGACCTGATCCGCCGGAAAGCCATCAAGCTGAATGAGGTAAAAACATTGATCCTCGACGAGGCCGATGAGATGCTTAACATGGGATTCCAGGAAAGCATCAATGATATTCTTTCAGAAGTTCCGAAGGAACGTGCTACCCTTCTTTTCTCGGCCACCATGCCGGCTGAAGTTGCGGTGATTGCAAGGAAATACATGCGTAATCCGGTTGAAATAACTATCGGCGACCGGAATTCCGGTGCAGATAATATCAAACATCTCTATTACACCGTTCATGCAAGGGATAAATACATTGCCCTCAAACGGATCGTAGATTATTATCCCAACCTTTATGGAATCGTCTTTTGCCGTACCCGAAAGGATACCCAGGAAGTTGCCGATAAACTGATGCACGACGGATACAATGCAGAATCCCTGCATGGTGACCTGTCGCAGGCGCAGCGTGACATGGTAATGCAGAAATTCCGCATCCGGCATATAAAGCTGCTGGTGGCTACTGACGTGGCCGCACGCGGGCTTGATGTGAATGACCTCACCCATATCATCAATTACAATCTTCCCGAAGATATTCTGGCTTATGCCCACCGCAGCGGCAGAACCGGTCGTGCCGGGAAGGCAGGTATTTCCATCGCCATCATTAACCTGAAGGAAAAACATTTATTAAAACAGATTGAAAAAAAGATCAAGAAATCATTTGTTGCCGCAAAAGTTCCCGGCGGAAGGGAGATCTGTGAGAAACAACTGTTCAATATGATCGTCAAGATGGAGGAGGTGGATATTGAGCAGACAGAGATCGACAGCTATCTTCCCACAATCTACCGCAAACTGGAATGGCTCGACAAGGAAGAGATCATCAAACGCTTTGTGGCGCTGGAATTCAATCGTTTCCTGGAGTATTATAAGAATGCAAAGGATATCAATATTTCAGAGGATAAGTTATCGGGATCTTATAAAGAATCTTATAAAGAACGTGATGGAGGGTCTTATAAGGACCGGGAAAGAGGATCCTATAAAGACCGTGAGAGAGGATCTTATAAGGAACGCGATAAAGGTTCTTATAAAGAACGCGAAACAGGATCATACAAAGAACGTGACAGGGACACAGACAGTCCTGCACGTTTCCGCAAGAACGATTCCGGCTTCACACGCCTTTTCATCAACCAGGGCAAGGCCGACGGACTTTTCCCGATCAGCCTCATCGAACTGGTAAACGAACATACGCCCGGGAAAAAAGTTCCCCTCGGCAGGATTGATCTTTCCGATCGTTCCGCTTCTTTCGAAGTAGGTTCCGACTTTGCTGATTTCCTCATCAAGGCTTTGCAGAACCAGGATTTCCGCGGGTCGGAAATTACTGTTGGATTAGATACCGGAAATGACGGACGAAGAAGAGACGAAAGCGATTTCCGCAAGCGGAAAAAGAACGAGAAGAAATTCACGGATACACCGAAAAGAAAGAGGATTTCAAGGGACAGGTAGGAATGTAATGTACCCCTCCCCTGCTAGCAGGGGAGGGGCGAGGCGGTTTTATTTTATTACTATTCAATAATGATTGAAGAAAAAAATAAACCAGTCGCCGCATAAGCAGCCTTGGCTGGAGCAATCGAACGAAGTGAGATTGCGCCAGGTCCCGAGTACTCGGGATTGCGGCGACGAGGCCCGCCCGGCCTGAGGGCAAAAGAAAGAAACAGAAAGTGATTGTTAGTTATCTGAATTAAAGTTCCAGAAAAAAAGGTAATGAAGACCCTCGTTGATTTCATTCAGGATGCATTTATCGGCTTCGCCACCGGCGATGCCCTGGGCGTTCCTGTGGAATTTGAAACCCGTGAATGGCTGCAGGAGAACCCGGTACAGAGAATGCTGGGAGGCATGCGGTACAACCAGCCGCCCGGGACCTGGAGTGACGACAGCTCGATGTTGTTTTGTACGGCCGAAAGCCTGTGCCGGGGATATGACCTGGAAGACATCGCGCTTCAGTTTTCAAAATGGAAAAACGAACGTTTCTGGACTCCCCGCGGAAGGGTTTTTGATATTGGCATACAGACCAACAAGGCAATTGCCAGGATCGACCGTTTCCTCGAGATGGGATTACGGATCAAGCCGATTCCGGAACTGGGGGTCAATGAAAAGGAAAACGGGAACGGTTCACTGATGCGGATCCTGCCGCTTGCCTTTTTCCTGAAGGATAAACCTGCAGAAGAAGGTTACCGCATCATCCGGGAAGTTTCGGCGCTGACGCATGCTCATGCCCGGGCCGTGACCGGTTGTTTCATCTACGTGCGTTTCATCATGAGTTTGCTGGAAGGGCAGGATAAGCATCAGGCGTATACAGCGTTGCGGGGCTTCATCCCTGATTTCTGCAGGAACAATACCGGTTCAACCGAATACGAGCATTATTCAAGGATCCTGTTAAACAACATTGCCGATTTCCCGGAATCCACCATCCGTTCCTCTGCGTATGTGCTTCATACGCTGGAAGCCTGTTTATGGTGTGTGATGCGGAATGACAATTACCGGGATACGGTTCTGCAGGCCGTAAATCTAGGGGAAGACACCGATACTGTTGCAGCGCTTGCCGGTGGCCTTGCCGGGATTATCTATGGAAGGGATCAGATCCCGGATGAATGGACTGCTGTGCTGGCCCGGAAAGAAGATATCCTGGAGCTGGCATTGCGTTTCTCAAAAACACTTTCAGGTAATTTCTAAGCGTAATTTGTAACTGTGGGCGTTTTACCAAATTGATTTTGCGGAAATAGAATTAACTTCTGAATAAATTTAATAGTGATAATTATATAGAAATTAGGAATGATGGTGGCTTTAGTAGAGTTTTATTTATTAAGTGTTGCTTGATTGATTAATTTATCTTGGTTGTACTGCTGAATAAGTATTAATTTTTCTTGTTGGTCGTATATTTCAAATTTTCCTTCTTTATTGCTTTGATTGTAATTTCCAATGCACCAGATATTACCGTTTTCATGGTATGACCTGAAGTACCCGTGAAGTTTTCCATCCAGAAATGATTCTTCCGAAGCAATTTTTCCGCTTTTATAATATTCTTTCCAAAAACCTGTTTTCAGTCCTTTCCGGTTATACCCGCCTTCTATCAGTAAAACGCTGTCTTTGGAATATTCTTTATGTTCTATCATCCGAAAAAGTTTATAGAGTTCATCTTCACAGAAAAAATCCGTGATTTTTTATAAACAATTTCAATTTTAAAAACAACAACAAACTTGTCTATTATGCCAGCTATTATGATAAATCAGCTATTAAGAATTTTCTGAGCTTCTTCTTTATCAACGTCCATAATATAAGGAATTTCACTTATATCACTTGCTTCGCGGGTGATGGCGGCAATATCGTTTCTTGAAATATGTTGTAAAGCAAATTTCCTTGTTCCGGCCATTAACTGGCGCAAACCCTGAGCAAGGCGTTCATAATACGTATATAAACCAATAGCTCCGGCGGGAATCTTTTCAAATTCTTCGTTTCCAAGTTTGTGTCTGAGTTCGCTGGCAGTTACAAAAACTTCGTCAATAGAATTACCAAAACGTTCGACATAAACAGGTATTTGGTGGTTTATAATAGCATTACCTATTGTTTTTCCAACCATTGCAGCAGCAATTGGAGCGCGCGCCATACCGATAAGTTTTACAAAAGGAGCGCCCAAAGCAAGTCCTTTGAATATCTGGTCTTCGAAAGTAAAACCACCGGCTACAGCGATGGCTGGAATGTATTCGCCTTTATCATTTAATTGTTTCACATATTTATATAACAATGAATGTAATTCAACCGGAGGTACCCCCCATTCATTCATCATTCTCCACGGGCTCATACCTGTACCGCCGCCTGCTCCGTCCACTGTAAGAAGGTCAATTTTATATTTTGAAGAGAATTTTAATGCTCTTGCCAAATCTGCAGGTCTGTAAGCGCCTGTTTTTAAGAAAACATATTTTGCTCCGGCTGTGCGTAATTCTTCAACTCTTTTTGCAAATGATTCTTCGGTAACCATACCCACACGAGAATGCCTTTCAAATTCGCTGAAGCTGCCGTTTTCAAAGGCCTTGATAACAACAGGATCCGTAGGGTTCGGCAAAACAATATAACCGCGTTCATATAACATCTGTGCTTTTTTCAGATTTTTTATCTTCACTTCGCCTCCGATATTCTTAGCGCCCTGCCCCCATTTTAATTCAACGCACTGTACGCCGAGTTCTTTAATAGCATATTCCTGATTATGGAGCCGGGTGTCTTCTACATTCGCTTGCACTATAATAGCGCCGTAGCCGTCTTGCCGGTGATCCATAAAAAGTTTTACCCTGCGTTTTAAGTCAACGGTATCAACTACTTTACCATTTTTAATTATTGCTTCCGAATCCATTCCTACTACATTTTCTCCAATAGTAAGTCCTGTACCTGCAAGTGCAGTACCTATAGCCAAACCCTCCCAGTTATTTTTTGCTATATCTGTTGAACCGATACCGGGTATCATAAAAGGCAGTTTTAATTTAATCCCTTTATCATATCCGAAAGCGACTTCAAGATTAACTGCCGGGAAAATTGCTTTGTCGCTGTCAGCTTCAATACCTTGTGCGCCGATAACTCCGCTCATGATATTAAAATGCGAATAGTCAACCGGATACGATTTTTCAGCGGCTGTAGTAATAACGCCAAATGGTTGCGGGTATATAACTTCATGACCGCGATAAGCGGATTTTCCGATTTCGCACATACCGATGCAGCCATCTATGCAAGTTACACACATTCCACTTGCAGGAACAACAGAACCTTCAGTTCTATTTTTTGTTAATGTGGCTGCTGTTGCATTAGTTTTTGTTAAACTCATTTTATGACCTCCTATTAGTTTTTTATTTTAAGAATTATTTAATTTTAGATTTTTCAGAAACACAAGTACCACAATCTCCTTTCAGACCCATCCAGCAATTGAAATTATCGTTAAGTTCTGTACAGGTTGGCTGAAGTGAGTTTTCACATCTTCCGCAAAGGACTGTTTCAGGATTTAATCCCTCACACCTCAACATACAAGCAGGGCAGATATATATACATCCGCCGCATCTGCGACACTCTTCGGATGTTTTGTCAAACGGGGTATTGATTTTTAATTTATTGCCTCTGTTTGCAAATCCTATAGCTCCTGCCACCATTTGTTCCTGGCACATCCTGACACATAATCCGCAATAAATACACTTTTCCCATCTTGGTGTAAACCGTACTTGATGCAAACCCATTCTTGCAGCTAAATCCTGAAGTACTTTAGAAGTGGGGCATTGGGCTATTAATAACTCAAGCACCATTTTTCTTGCATTTAAAACTCGCTTAGTAGAGGTTTTAATAATCATGTCTTCTTCGACCGGGTAAGTGCAAGATGAAACCAGTTTTGATGTTTTGCCAGTAAATAATTCAACAACGCATAAACGGCATCCGCCCCACGGTGAAAGACCTTCATTATAACACAATGTCGGAATTTCCAGTCCAAGAAATTTTGCTGATTCAAGAATAGTCCAGCCCTTAGGTGCATCAAAATTTATCCCGTCAATATTAATTTTCATACCCGTTGTTTTATTATTATTGTGCTAACTCTTTTATTTTTTCCAGAAATTTCTGTCCGTCTTGTGTTTCGAGTTCACACCTCAAGCATCTCATTGCTTCCATTTTTGCTTGCTCTTCGGTATAACCTTGCTCAACTTCAATTAAATTATATTTTCGCTTTTCAGGAGACAATAATGGCATTTCAACACGTTTTGCAGATAGTAATTCTTCTAATTCTGTATCGGATAACAACAAAGGTTCCACATACATGGAAGGTCTTGTAATTTTATATTCACGTTTTACCTCTTTTTCCTGGACATACTGATCAATTGATTCAGCGGCGATTTTTCCGGCGGAAACTGCTGCAACTACCGAATTGGGCCCGGTAACGATATCGCCTCCGGCAAAAACCCCTTTGATATTTGTTTCCAACGTTTCACTGTTTATAGACAAGGTGCTCCATTTCGTTATTTCCAATTCTTCTTTCTGAAGAAAAGAAACTTCGGGTTTTTCACTGATCGATACGATTAATGTATCGAGTTCCACAATAAATTCGGAACCCTTGATTGGTACCGGTTTCCTTCTGCCCGACTCATCTACTTCGCCCAACTCCATCCTGACAAACTCACATGCTTTTAGTCTGCCTTTTTCAGAAATGATCCTTACAGGTGCAGTTAAAAATTCAAACTTAATATCTTCTTCCATCGCGCCTTCAACCTCTTCCTTATATGCAGGTATTTCAGACATTGATCGTCTGTAAAAAATGGTAACACTTTCTGGTTTAGTGGTGCGGAGTGCACTTCTTGCTGTATCGATAGTTGTAATACTTTCGGATGTTTCGGCGCGTAGTGCACTTCTTGCAGCATCAACAGCCGAGTTCCCTCCTCCGATAATTCCAACACGTTTTCCGATTTCAAAATTCTTATTAAGATTAAAATTTATCAATGCTTCCATACCCGGAATCACTCCTTTTATATCTTCACCTGCAATATCCAATTTCAAGGACACATTTGCACCTGTAGCAATAAACACAGCTTTATATCCATTGCCAAACAAATCATTTAAATGAAAATTCCTGCCGAGAGCCATATTGGTTTTAATCTCCATTCCGGCACTTTTTATATAATCAATATCCGCCTGAATTATTTTCCGCGGCAATCTATATTCAGGAATTCCTAAAGTAAGCATGCCTCCCAATACATTCTGTTTTTCAAAGATGGTAACATCATAGCCCTTTTGCGACAAATAAAATCCGCATGTCAATCCGGCGGGACCGGAACCTATTATCGCTATTTTACCGTTTTTTTCTTTCTTTACAGGTTTAACTCTTTTTGCAATATTTTTTTTCAATGCATAATCTGTAGCGAACCGCTTTAAGTTTCTTATTGCTATTGATTCTCCATGTTCTCCCGCTTTACATTTTATTTCACACGGGTGGTGACATACGCGAGCGAGCACTGAAGGAAGGGGATTGTCTTTTTTAATTACTTCAACTGCTTCTTTATATTTTCCTTTGGCAATTAGCGCAATATATACGCAAGCTTCTGTGCCGATAGGACAAGTATATTGACAAGGAGAAGAAATGATTTCCTTACAAACTCCGGCAGTACACTTTTTCTTTTCTATGTGGTCGATATATTCATTTTCGAAATACCTCAAAGTTGCCAACAAAGGGTTTGCAGCGGTTTGTCCGAGTCCGCACATGGAAGCATCTTTAATTATCGGACCCAGTTCCATCAAAAGGTCAATATCTTCTTTCTTACCTTTTCCTTCAGTGATATTGGTGAGTATTTCGTTCATTCTTTTAGTGCCTTCTCTACATGTTGAGCATTTTCCGCAGGATTCTTCCTGAAGGAAATTTGTAAAATATCTTGCAACATCAACCATGCATGTATTTTCATCCATCACAATCATTCCACCCGACCCCATTATGGAACCGGCTTTAGCAAGGCTTTCATAATCAATAGGAATATTAAACATGCTTTCAGGGATACAGCCGCCCGAAGGCCCACCGGTTTGTATGGCTTTTATTTTTGCTTTTCCACTTGAACCCCCACCGATTTTATATACAACATCTTTAATTGAAGTTCCAAGCGGTACTTCAACTAAACCTGTATTTTTTATTTTTCCAACCAAAGAAAATATCTTTGTTCCTGTATTACCAGGTGTTCCTACTTTTGCATATTCTTTAGCTCCCTGATTGATAATAACAGGAATATTAGCAAGTGTTTCCACATTATTTATGCAAGTAGGGAATCCCCATAAACCCTTATTAACAGGGTATGGCGGGCGTTGTTTTGGTTGCCCCATCTGTCCTTCAATAGATTGAATCAGCGCTGTTTCTTCACCGCAAACAAAAGCCCCTGCTCCTTTAATAATTTCAATATCATAATCAATACCGCTTCCGAGAATATTTTTACCCAATATTCCCAGGTCCCGTGCTTGATTTATTGCAATTATCGAATGTTTAATAGCTAATGGATATTCAGTTCTTACATAGATTATACCGCGGGTGGCACCGATAGCAAGACCGGCAATAATCATCCCTTCAATTACTGAGTGCGGGTTTCCCTCCAGAATACTGCGGTCCATATAAGCGCCCGGGTCTCCTTCGTCGGCATTACAAATAATAAATTTCTGAATTCCCTGCTTACCTGATTGCTTTGCAAATTTCCATTTAAGACCTGTCTGAAATCCGCCTCCTCCCCGTCCTCTTAATCCCGAATCGATAATCTCTTTTATTATCCATTCGGGCTCCGGATTAGAGATTACCTTCTCTAGCGCCGCATAGCCGCCGGTTTTAATATAATTGAATATTCTGATTGGATCTAACTTTTGATTATTACCCAAAACCGTCCTTGTCTGGTTCTTAAAAAACGGTATTTCCGATTGTGAATAATACTGTTTCTCTTTACCAGGTTCCCTGTACAACATTTCCTCAATAATTCTTCCTTCGACTGCTGCTTCAATTATTTTCGGAACATCTTCCATTTTCAACTTCGGATATAGATTGAGTCCCGGTTCAACAATGATAAACGGGTCCATTTCACAGAAGCCAAGACATCCTGTAATTCTCAGGGAAATTTTTTCATTAAGATTGTGTTCAATTATATGGCGTTTTATTATCCTTATGATATCATTCGAACCGCTTGCCAGTCCTCCTGTTCCTGCACATATTGCCAAACAAGGTTTATCATCCTTCACTTCATTTACTATAAGTTTTCGAAACTCAACGAAATTCTCAACAGAAGATAACTGCTTCATACTTTTTAAACTTTATAAATTTCAGATTAATTATATGTCCAGGATATGACCTTTACAGCCGCGTTTCGGGCATACCTGAACAACTCCGCCGGTATTAATTATCATAGGGATCATGTTTGTTCTGCATTCAAGACACTTTGATGAACCGGATAGTTCGGAATGGCAATGGGGGCAAAAATAATTCGCTATACTGCCTAAAGGTAACTGATGTTCCGACTTATACATATAACTGCCATATAAAGAGGACAGTCGGAGCCATCCATGCAAACCGTTAAAAGAAATTGTAACCCTGATAGACGGATATCCGTCAAGAGTATGCGTATTATCCATAAGGGTATGATTGCATTGCGGACAATTGACGTTTAATGGAAAATTTCTCTTATCATCTGCAATATCTGATAAATCCTGACCTTTTAAAGTTTTATCAATAACCTGTTTTACCATTTGTTTTTTTACGCTGGTAAAATAATTACCATCAACCACGACGACCGGACCAAGAGCGCACGCGCCTAAACAATTGACCGTTTCAAAAGTAAATTCATTATCAGGTGTAGTTTCACCGTATTTGATGCCGAGTTGTTTTTCAATTTCTGTGACAATAGTTTTTGTTCCTCTGACATGGCATGCAGTTCCCAAACAGGCGGACAAAAGATGCTTTCCTCTCGGTTTTAAACTAAACGCCTTATAAAATGTTGCGACGCCATAAATAACTCTCATCGGAATTTTCAATTGAGCAGAAACCTCTTTGAGAATTTTTTCCGGCAAATAGTTATAATGTTTTTGAATCTCTTCTAAAATGGCTATAAGAAGATTATTGTGTTTTGCCGCCAATTCCTCCACAAATCTTTTTATTCCGGTTGTCAAGGAGCTGTCAAACTCTTCGCAATAGATAATAGGTTTAAGTGAGGATTTAAAATTCAGGCATTTGTCTGATTTGTTACAAGTGCTGCATATACTTTTCTCAATAATTTCAGACCTTATATCATTAATATTGTCCATAATTATTTTTTTATAAGTATTCCTCGCAATACCATTTTGTTGAATCAGTTTTTCTGAAATTACAAGTTTTACTGTTGTCGCAATTCCGACATAGACCCGTATAATCGTTTTTTTCGCTCACAATAACTTCTTTTTCTTTGTATGAAGAGTTATTCTGAATGTTAACGTAATTATCATATTCTTCACAAAAGAATATCGGTTGTAATCTTGTTTTAATACATGTATCAAATTCATTACAATTGATACAGATGGTTCTTTCTAAAACTTCAGGATTCATAATAATATTTTTTAATTATTGTTATTATTTATATTCATTACAAAACCATACTCCACTTTCATGTTTTGGCAATGTGCAGGTACTGGCTAAATCGCAATTCAGACACAATCCTTTCAAAGGTGTGTATTGAACAGGCGATTTTTTTTTGTTTGCTTTTTCTTTCTTACGAATTTGCTGAGGTATATAATCATCAAATTCCTCACATTGTAATATTTCCCCTTTGAATGATTTAAGTGTTGAACAATTTAAATTATGGTTACAGGTTGAGCACAAGCCGAGATTTTTGTTTGCTGATGTACTATCTGTCATTTTTTTATGGATTTTATTATTTTAAATAAAAATTATCCGTCTGCCCTTTTCAATATTGGTGCCATTAAAAAATATTTCGCCCATTAAGATTAGAGCAAATG
>Ga0208566_1001868_pt1 | contig 11729 bp, 13 predicted proteins | sample PL_2010_150m_FD_184159 | JGI IMG/M metagenome (GOLD analysis project Ga0208566, IMG submission 184159) | Freshwater microbial communities from Powell Lake, British Columbia, Canada to study Microbial Dark Matter (Phase II) - PL_2010_150m... | ecosystem: Environmental > Aquatic > Freshwater >...
CGTAAGCCTCGAGAACTACCTTTTGTAGTTCTTCATTGGCTTCAGCTGTCAGAAACTTGACGGTAGGATAATACTTACCGTCACCAGCTAAATTGGAAGGCATAGCTGCAAACAGCCCGCCCTCTTTTTTAGCCAGTACCCGGATGCCTTTGATTAAAACTACATCGGAGACTTTTACGTCTACGAAGGCTTTAAGGGTACTTTCTTCTTTATTTTCTACTTTGAAAATACGTGCTACTTCAATCATGTTACTCACCTCCTTTCTTGTTTTTTGTTTTGTTTTTTCTTGGCTCATGTGAAACTCCTTTCTTTTGACGCCGGAAATATAAACCCAAGAAGTTGAAGTATTTTTTGAGGCACACCACAAAAAATGCGGTCTTTTGTCAAGAAAACAGATATGCCCGAAAGGAATGAGCGCCAAGCGAGTGAGTTTCCTGGGAGTACTTTGGAAAAATTGAGACTCCCCGCAAGGGGCAGAATGCTTCTGATACCTAAAAAGCCTTTCGAGGCAGACCACTAAAAGGCTTTTTAGGTAGAGATGAATTTTTCCAAAGGATTTTCTTGCACAAAAGTCAGGCTTGGGTTATTGTAGGCGGATAGAAAGAAAGGAGGGTTACGTGACGGCAAGAGAAAACAAAAAACAAGAAAGGAAGTGAGTGATTGAAGTAGTGGTTAAGAGTGGCTAAATGAAAAAACGGGTAGAAGAAATTTTATGGCTGGATTAGAAGACTAATAAAAACTGGAGAACTACGAAGATACGTTTTAAGATTGTCATATTTTTATTCTTTATTCGCTTTGATAATTAAATGCCTACCAAATAGCAATTCCTTTGACAATAGAATTTTATGTATTCTTCCATAATCTATACTTCCGCCTTTTTTTGTTACCCGTCTTTCTTTTTGCCAAGATTGGAATTTAATTATTGGTAATAACCCCCCCCATAACCTTCGTAAAGGCTCGTAAGTATCCTCTCAACCTTAAAACCAGTCGCAGATAATAAATACTCTAATTCGTGGTATCTGTATGGAACAAGGTGTAAATTAAAAATAACCTCTCTGGGATTTTTTACTTGGTCTAATGGTGGCTCTCTAAAATACTCATAAGCACCTTCAAATAGAAAACGCAATCTTGATTTAAGATTTAGTATATTAGGGGTAGACATAACTAACGAGCCATTGGTTTTAATAATACGGTTTATTTCTGGCATAACTACATAGGGGTTTCTTAAATGCTCTACAACTTCCATTAGTAAAACATAATCAAAATGGTTAGCAGAAAAAGGCATTTCTTTTGTTATATCGCAATGCTTAAACTCGATTTCATTCTTGTATTTAAACCTCACTATATCAATATCGCCAGCAATAACATCAAAACCTAAATCTTTTAACCTCTTAGCATAATCTCCATCTCCACAACCTAAATCTAATACCTTTCCTTTAGGAAGAGTGGTAAAGAGATTAACTACTGCTTCAAGAAGAAAATTTTTACTTTTTTTACCCATGTGCTTTTCCCTCTCTAATCATATCATTTATATTCTAGAATAAAACCATCCGCAACATATCCATTCTTCAGCCAATGGTTGGAGTTATTCCAGCTTAAACTACCCGTCTTCAAAGATCAGGTGTTGCTTATTCCATTAACTTGCTCTTCGATAACCCGCAGTTTTTCTATAATGCGCTCAAATAATGGTGGTTCTTCAAAAAACATTTGTTGCATCTGACGATAATCGTTTTTCAATTGGTTCACTTGATCATCACGAGGCACCAAATGCAAGGTACCCGGCTTTGCTTCATCGTAATGTGCCCAATTCGCTTTAAAAAATAAAGACTTATGATCAGACACATGTTTTAGTAATGAAATAGTTTCCAGGGCTCGTTTATATATCGGCGAATCCGCCATCGCGTATATATCGTAATAATGCCGTGACATTCGCAATGGCACGTTCTTTTCAGACGGATAATGATATATCATATGCAAAATCGTCGCTTTCTCCCAAAAAGTCCGTTCCGCAACTAAAACTCGCACAGAAGTCCCTTCAATGACCTGTTCCCCGGGAACATTCGCGATGTATGGAACAATTGTGGCAGTTTCAACCGGCCAATGATCAGAGCGAGCGCCAAATTCAATTTTGACCGAAGACCTTACGTAGCTTTCCGCATGGCTCATCATGGCATGGGGAAAGGTAAATAAAACAGTTTGTCCATCAGCATCTTCCGGATCCATTTCGATTTTCCATTCACCGTTGTCGAGAAGAACCGCCGCGATTGCTTGTTTTATACCGGGAAAAATCATTTCATCAATTTTCGTTTTGCAAACCAGTTGCAATTCTTTAAGTCTTTTCTGATTTTCCTTATTGCTTTTTTCTTTATCCGGTTCGATAGCGCGAGTCTTCAATAAAAAAGGCCTTTCTATTGAAATGTCAATATCTTCTGAAAAGCGCTTAATAACATTATAACATTTTGAGAGTGACGTCCCTCCTTTAAAGGTTAAATGCGTACCGATTTCCGGTAATGAAAAAAGGATTTTTAGTATCCAACATACCCAAAAATCCTTTTCAACCAATTGCGGCATTACGTTCAAGTTAGCCGCGGCCACTTCAAAGTACGCGCGTTTATCTTTATGCGTTAATAATACGAATTTATTCATAGCCCTCTCATTCTTGTAATTGTCTGAATATCGTTCCTATCCACGCAGGGGCATAACGAAGATCACGCATAAGCTGGCGCTTATCATTCCCGGTTAGCCTCTTTTTAAGTATTCCTATTGTTTTATCATCTACGTGATTTTTTCCTAAATACCGCAAAGCCTGAATAACCAAACCGCTAACCTGCGCAGCAGTTGCCATATTCTTGGGTGTTGTTCTTTTTAAAACAATCTGCTGATTTTTAACCTGTACTGTCCTGTTGGCGCCATCTGTCAGAAAAACAATTCTCGCTGGCACCTGCTCGGTTAAACCAAGGAGATTAGCGGCATATGCCCCGGAAGGTTGAATTTTCAAACTATCCCTTCCTGCTAATGCTTGAGCGATGCGCTCATAATTCGCGGGTAATTCTCCCAACATAGGATGTTTCTCCGGGTAATCATACAGGCCACGCGCAAGTCGGCGAATAGTTCCGGAGTCTGCTAAACGCTCTAAATCTTTAGCCACAGCCGTACGACTTCCAAGATCAAGAAAATGACTTTTCGTAAAAACGAAACCTCGGTTCTTACTGTGTATTATCTTTTTTATTTTAGTTACAATGCTTTGCATTATATTCTCCGCTTTATTGATGTCGCAAAAAGTATATACTTTTTGCGACATACTGTCAAGCATTTTTTATAAAAAATCTACAAACCCACTCCTCTGCCTATAGATTTTCACCAACTTTTGCAATTAGTTGGTAAAAGTCTATAGCGTAACTATTAATATTATCAATGAGTTGCGGAAATAGCTGACGCAAGTACTTGGGTCTTCTGATAGACGCGAGGCAATTCGTTTAATAGATTAAACGCGTAAACGGATTTCTCAAATATCCCCGGATCCTTAAAGCCCAGCTCTTTTCGTAGAGATTCCATCCGGCTACGATCAGGCATTTGTTTTACCATAAGCATCCTTATCAGATATTACTTTCCCTGCATATTTTATATATGCGCCAAAGGTAATATTATTAAGTCCAATATTATCAAGAGGTTGGGAGAGCATACATTGGGAATACTTCCGAATTTTGACGTAAGCAATCAGAGCACTAATATTTGGATAAGAAGAAAAGGAGAATTGCGTTAGGCAGGAAAAAAACAGAGGGCGAGATCACACCTTCACTTTCCCTCCTTTTCTTCCGGCAGATACATTTCTTTCTTATCTTGAATCTCAGAGCTATCGTTGAAATACGAAGTAGTTCCATCATCGTTTATAATGGTAGAGAGTTTCTCTTTCTCTGATTCTGATAAGATACCGGACATAGCTTCGTTGTAGTCTTTATAAATCTGCCTTTCCTCTTTAAATCTTTCCAATTTTTCTTTCAAATAGTTATAATCCTTCTCAAGTACCCCTCTTTGCACATCGTCTAACCCGGGCGCGCGCATTGCCTCCAGTAAATCATCCATAGCCTGCCTGCATTGAGAAATGGTTTTAAAATAGGCTATGTCAGAAGATAGCTTGGAAACCGCAATATACTGCTTAGCCTTAGGCATTAAGGCTATATTTTTAATCTGCTCTTCTGTTACAGGATTATTGTGTAAAGATAAGTCTTTTAAGGAATCACTTGATACGGTTTTTGAATTCATGTATTCGCTGACAATAGAAAGAAACTTATCAGAAGTTTCGGTCATGAAGTCATCGTTTACTTTGTAGATGGACTTTTCCCCTTTGTTATTTTCAATCTGGGATGAAGTGATTGTGGTTTCCCCGACGACGGATTTGACGAAATTCTTCCTGTCGTCAGGAATTTTTATCTTCTTAAAGATATCGGAAAGCACATCAATTTTACCTCCCTGCGCCAAAGGAATGCCTTCGGCGTTCTTAAGGAAAGCAAAAGGATCCTTTCCTTCTTTGCAGGCTTTAAGTGCTGAGTCAATATCAAGGCCTTGAGCTACCTTCTCCTTAACGCACTCGCCTTCGCTTTTCTTCCTTAGCTTATCCATGTATTCGCCGGCCGCCTTCTCAATATCCTCGCACTGGGCGTATCTTAAACCTAGCCGCATATTGGTCATGGCACTAAAATGCTTAACGATATCAGCCAAGGTCGGCGAAGCATACTCTAAAAGCAGCATTGGCGCAGCTGCTATTGCCGAGCTGGATATGCCTTTTAGGTAATCTGCTAAGATCTGCTCTGAGAAGGTAGAATTAAAACTTGAGGCTAAATCAAAACCGCTGCAGCCTTTAGAACCGCTTAAGATGGAGTAACCCACACCAGGTTCTTCCGCAGGAACCTGAGGCCTGTAGTCAACGCCTCCCCGGTAATAAAAACCAGACCTATCCTCAGATATGGCGCTGTCAATGGTATAAGGCGCGGTATCATCCTTTGTAAAGATATCGGCATAGCTGATATGTGTTAGAGCCAAAATGAGAATTAATAATATAAAGACTTTCTTCATTGAAATAGCTTTAATATCCTCTCTTCATCCATAAATCTAGATAGAAAATATCTCTGTTTCTTTTTGTTAAATACCGCAATGCTTGGATAAGAATTAATCTTAAAAAGGCTGCTCATGCCGTTATCCTGCCTTGCCGGAAACCTAAACTCCTCCAATTCCCTGTCAGAAAAACCTTTGGCAAAGGCCTCAATTCTTATTTCAGGATGATTAAGGTAGATATCATCTATGATCTTGGATTCTTTTTCGCATGTAGGGCACCCCTTTAACATAAAATAAAACAGGTAGCTTACCCCGGGCTTGAGATCCTTAATGCTGTCCGAAGAATCAAACGCAAGTAAATTCTCTGCTTGTTTCATGTATCCAAGCTCCTTTGCTTCTTTTGCCAGTAACTCCTGCGCAAGGATGAATTTTTTAATTCTTTTTAAATTCCACGCTAAATATGCCTTTGCGTTTTCAGGATCAGGCTTTTCTAAGAAATCCCGGACTTCTTGAGGCGGTACATATACGCTTATCTTGTCTGATGGGCTGATTACGGGTTCAGCCCATTCATCAATAATGCTTTCGGGCTGGTGCTTAGTTTCTGATTGACTGGGTTCTTCCGGTAACTTTACACTTCCAAAAAAATAAATCCTGTCGTACTGAAAAACGCTTTCGGCATTTGCAACTGCCAAGTGAGTCAGAAAAATAAAAAACACAAGAATAAGGAATCTCATTTATTGAGTTTTGATATGGTTTCATTCAAGTCAGGCTGTCCAGTGATTTTATAGTACTTGCCGTTATATGTAATGACAAAGGCCGGGGTCTTTTGAATACTAAACTGCTTTACCCGGTTTCCGCTTAGGTCGATACTGAATTCAATATCATTAGTAAAATAGCTTTGTTTTTGCAACAATCTTTCTTTTAAGTTCACGCCATTAGTTACAATAACACCTTTGACTTTCCAGCTAGAGTTATCTTTCTTAAACTTAACCAGAACCTTGACAGCTGCGTCAGAAAACCCACAGCCAGGATCAATGAATAAGGTAATCTCGTTATTAGAAGGATTATCTTGTTTATTGAAGTGACTAGAAACTGTCTTATCTATCGCTGCAACCTTTTCTTTTAAATCCGCATTTAAGTTAACTATTTCTTTTGAGCATCCACTACATTCGCTTTCCTGTACCGGCGTATCTTTTTCCTCAAAAAAGTTCGCCCTTGCAAAAGCTGGATTTAATAAGGAGATTATAAAAATTACAGCTAATATATGCAACATATTTTCCTTCTCCAATACACCCAGAGGTATTTTCCTGAAGAGGATAATTTTCCGGACTCCCAGGTTGCCGGATTCTGTCCAATTTTTATGCAGCCGGAGGATTTAGGATAAATTAACTCCAGCTTATCGCTTTCAAAAGAAGGCAAAAAACCTATTGGCTCTAAAACCACGTGTGCTCTAGAACCTAACAGCCCGGAAATGCTTACTGCCCTTACTGCTGCTGCAGCACTAGCTACAACTTCGCTCTGATGCGTAAAAAACCCTCTCCTGGGATAAGTTGCTCCCCAGAACCCCATACATAAGTCATCCAAGAATGCGCCTGTTGCAGCACAGGTAAGGCCGCTTGCTGCTGAAGCAATGCTCTTAGGATGCATTGCTTCTAGTAACCCTATGCGCCATTCCAAAGCATCTAATTCAGAAAGATATTTGATAAAGCTTCCCGCGGGAAGCTTATCCGGACACTGCGTATCTATCGATGACATAATCTGGTCCCTAAACGGAAATTCATACACATGCGTCTCGTTAAACTGCAGGGTTGTACCGGTAATTTTTGAAGAACTGGAGCCACCTGAAATAGGAACAGCTAAACCTGTAACCCTAGACAGCAGGCTGCTTGCCGCTTCTTGCGTCAGGCTGGAAACAACCGGAACTAATGATCCGATTATTGTATCGCCCGGCTTCTTGACTGTTTCAATAAGCAGAGCCGGCTCCCAATACATGATTACAATACCCACGTAATAGGGTGGAGGCTTAACACAGACGCCGATTACCCTGAAATCTATACAATCCAAATTTATCATACTTGAGATATCGCTAAGCTCTAAGGCAGAACTTCTTCCTGTCAAGATAAAGAAAAATAACAAAATAAGGCTAAAAACCTTCTTGTATCTCAAATTTATCCTCCTTTACTGTGATTAACGCCGGATAAGAATTAATCCCGTAAGCTGAGACTATCCCCCCATTTGCTGCCTCAACCGGCTGTTTTATTCCTACTTTATTTTTAAAATCCTCAATATCGTTTAATGAGTTGTAGTCAATACAAAGGCCATAGTCAAAATCTAATCTTTTTGCAAGGCCTATTGATTCTTCGTCATAGCAGGAGAAAACAAAAATCTTTGTGCCCTGCGGAATGCTTGGGTTCTTTTTAAAACCTATGTACCGTATTTCAGGAGGGCCGTTATGCTTACTCAACCCGCTTTTGTAAGAAAGGTTTACGGGACTAAGAGAAAAATTATTCCTGGGGGCTGCTAGAAGACCCTCTCCATTGCTTTTTATCGCTAAGGGACAGCTAAAACCGGTTTCGCCTAAATCTATTATATCTTCCGAAGCAAAAGATATAGCAGCAGACAAAATCAGAACAAAGAAACAAAATAATAAATGGGTCAATTTCATTGGATTTTCATAATAAAACATAGAGCATAATAAGGGGGCAGTATGTTATGTGGCTGTCCGCCGCCTACGCTGCTGCTATTTGAAACTTGAGTCCCTGTGCATAAAGGAGAACTGTGCCCATCATATCTACTTGGAAATATTGGTTCATTATAGGTATGCGTATGCGCAGGCATCTCAGGAATGGTTAAGGTATGCTTTGCCTCTCCTCCAGTCTTGGTTAATGAACCGGAAACATTCGTCATTGAAACACCCCCGGAATCCTGCCTCGCTCCAACCACAAACCTGTCCCGAAGATCAGGTGTGCCGTTAGTTCCGTCGCAAAGCTGCCAGTCGGTAGGGATAGAAGCAACCGTGCCTGACCAGATGACAATTGAACCTATGGGAAGCGAATTATCTTGAGCGCTGCCAGATGCCGGCACAGTGCTGCCGACAATAGTTCCCGATACAGAACTAGTCGGTAGATCCCTAGCCACAAGGCTTGTCCACTCCTGAGGCACAGTGGTTGAGACGGTAAAAGCACTTGAATTAGAGGAGATAGCATAAGCATTCTGCCAAGGGTTATTGGTAACCCAGGAAGGATTAAGGTATCCTGCGTTTTGTAAAGCTGCTATACTCGCAGGCCAGGCATTATTAGCTGTGTAATATGATAGCGCTGCCTGCTGGATAACTGACATCTCTAAAGCAGTTTTTTCTCCTGCCTTAACTTGAATCCTCTTAATAAAAACAGGAGTAATGGATGAGGTAAGAATAACCAAAACCCCAAGCGCTATACAAAGCTCAATTAAAGAAAAACCTCTTTTATTGTTTGTAGATGTACTTCTTCTCATATTTTAACTTCCAGGTTCTTGATTCCGGTGATTTAGTGATACTGACTAAATCGTTATTCCCCTGATTTACAACCACAACCTCGCTGCCATAGCTTTTATTGGTAACTAGGTTTTTTGGCAAAAGCGTAGATACTGAAAAACTTGAAGCATTAGATGTAATTGTATAAGCATTACCAAAAGGATTAAGACCGCTAGACTGCTGCACCAGATAGCTGGGGCGCAGGTCGGATATATTCACCGGCCACGCCCCATGCTCGCTGTAATATCTGGTACCTGCAACAGCTATTGTATCCAGCTCACCAGTTACCCTTTGCGCTAGAGCCGCCTGCCGTATCTTTGCCGCGGAATAAAACGGCGCGACAATAAATACTCCTGCCAACATAAGCACAAGGCTCAGCTCAACCAAACTAAAACCCCGCTTTGCTAAAACGTTATTGTCCATGTGTTAGATGCATAGCTTGTCGCTGCCGCGCTGTTAGCAAACAAGGCCGAAAGCCTTGTTGCCGCGGAACTGCTTACACCAGTCAAAGAAATATCAACCTTGCTAGCATCAGTATTCGGGGCTATGGCATAATTTCCGCCCCAGGGGTTTGAGCCTGTTGCAGAAAAAGCAGCAGGCAAATACCCCAATGTCTGTAAACCGGATACCGTTATTCCGGTATAGGTCATGTTTCCGGCTGCGATGTAGCTTTCTGCAGCGGTCCTAAATGCCTTGACGGATTCGGAAGCCGAATGCACCTTAGCATTCTCCCGTACGCCGCTAGTTAATCCTACCGCCATGATTAAGAGCGCAATAATGCTGATAACCAACACCAGTTCAATCAGTGAAAACCCTCCTCTATTCCTCATCATTTTCTCACCTCCTTTCGCTAAAACTTAACATTGCCACCTGCAATGTTTGAAAGATTGCTGTAAACCGGCATAATGAATGCCGAAACAATGAATAACAAAATTGCCGCGCAGAAAATCAAGAGTGCCGGCTGAATAAAGCTTAAAATAACGCGAGTGCGCCTTGAGACCTTGTCAAAGTAATACCTGGAAAGGCTTTGTAAATACTCCTCGAGATGCCCCATCTCTTCGCCTTTTCTTATTGAATAGTAAATAAAGGACGGAAAGAATGGATCCTTTTCAATTGCCTGCCAGAAACTTAGTCCGCTTGCGATAAGATCCTTAAGCTTCTGTATTTTCTTAGCTAAAAATTGATATGAAGTAGTCTCCTCAATTAAGGAAAGCGCTTCAGCAATATTGATGCCGTTTCTTTGTAGTACCGCAAGATTAGAAAAAAGCGTAGAAAAAGCCGCGTCTTTTGCCACCGAGCCGATCAGAGGAATTTTATAATAAAAGGATGCGATTCTTTCAACCGAACTTTTCTTAAACCTTGAATAAATAAAGACTACGGCAATCGGAAATAACAGACAGACAAACCAAAAGTTTTTCAGGAAATGGCTCAAAAATAAAAGCAGCCGGGTTGAAAAATAAGCATTGCCTCTTATCGGCAGGAGCGCTTCCAAATGAGGTATCACCTTAAAGGAAACGTAAAACATTATTCCAACCAGCATGCAGAATACAACTATCGGATAAATGACCGCGCTCTTTAAACCGCTCAGGAATTCTGCCTCCCTGGAATAATATTTGGCTAAATCATCGAATATCTGCTCTAAGGAGCCGGATTTCTCGCCCACTTTGAGCATATTTAAAACCAGCCAGGGAAAGACTTTTGTTTCTTGAAAGGCTTTTGTCAAAGAAAACCCGTTAGCAAGGTCATCCTCGATACCGGATAGAGCTTTAGTCAAAACAGGCTCAATTGATGACTCCTGTAAGACAACAACTGCCTCATTTATGGCAATGCCGGTTTTTAACATATTCACCAGGTCCTCAAAGAATAATGCCAGCGTCTGTGCCTTAACCGTTTTCTTCTTTAAGGCAAGTCTTATGGACTTAAAGATATCCGCCTCTAAAGATAAAAGGTAATAGTTCTTCTGCTTTAACCTATTCTTTATCTCTAAATAGGAACCTTGTTCTATGCCGTTTATTTCGTTTCCGGTTTCTGATAAGACGCTGAATTTATAATACATTTATCCTGCCACCCTCATTGTTTCTTCAAGAGAAGTTATACCTTCCCGTACAAGCCTTACCGCATCCTGCTGCAGGTTAATGAACCCTTCTTCTTTATTTTTGTGCCTGACCAAATCTAATTTTCCCAGGCTGACTAAATCTCGGATATCGTCGCTAAACTCTAAAACCTCGGCAATCACAGTACGGCCGCGATAACCTGCCTGGCAATGAGGACATCCTTTAGCCTTATATACGCGGATTTCACTTTCATCTTCTTTAAGGTATTTCTTAAATAATTCCGGCAGCTCCTCTTTTTTAAGAACAATCCTTTTCCTGCAGAACGGACAGAGTTTCCTAATCAGTCTTTGCGAGATAACGCAAAGAATGCTGTTTGCGATATGCGTAAGCTCTATTCCCAAATCATGTAGTCGGTAAACTGAGTCCGCTGCCGTATTCGTGTGCAATGTAGATAATACTTTGTGGCCGGTAATGGATGCGCGTATTGCCTCCTGCGCTGTATCAGGATCTCTGATTTCACCAATTAAGATTATATTCGGGTCATGCCGTAAAAATGCCCTTGTGGCATGGGCAAAAGTGATTCCCTGCTTTTCGTTAATCTGCACCTGATTTATCAGCGGCATTTTAATCTCAACAGGATCCTCAATGGTAATGACTTTTGTGGAAAGAGACTTAAGCTGATTTAGAATGGAATAAAGAGTAGTGGTCTTACCGCTTCCTGTGGGTCCGGTGATAATGATAATGCCGTGGGGCTTCTGGGTTATGCGGCTTATGGCATCAAAGTGTGTTTTATGGAATCCTAAGTTTTCCAAAGTAATCAGGGTTTTATTTACGTCTAGAAGCCGCAAAACTAACGCCGGACCGAATATAGAAGGAATGCAGGATACCCTTACATCCACAGGATGATTTGAATAGGCATGCTGGAACCTGGCATCATGGAACCTGTAAAAATCGCTCACGGTAATCTCTGCCTTGCTGAACACCACATTAATGAGATTATTGTGAACTTCCAAGGGGATGCAAAACTTAAAATAGAGGATTCCGTCAATTCTAAAACGTATGGTAGATATTTTTTCTTCCGGCTCAATATGTATATCAGTAGCGTTATGGAT
>Ga0208566_1001869_pt1 | contig 11729 bp, 11 predicted proteins | sample PL_2010_150m_FD_184159 | JGI IMG/M metagenome (GOLD analysis project Ga0208566, IMG submission 184159) | Freshwater microbial communities from Powell Lake, British Columbia, Canada to study Microbial Dark Matter (Phase II) - PL_2010_150m... | ecosystem: Environmental > Aquatic > Freshwater >...
AGCTGCGGCCGCAGGCCGAGCGCGGCGGAAGCCACGAGCTGGCCGAATTCATCGCGCTGCGGCCGCAGCTTGAGCACGGCGGATCCGCTGGGCACCGGTCCGGTGCGCAATTTCGGTCCGCCCAGGTCCATCAGGATGCGCACCGGCCGCCCGACCGACTTGGCGGCACGGCGGATGTGGCGGGCCATCGCCTGCCATTCTTCGGGACCGTCGTGGGCGCAGTTGATGCGGGCGATGTCCATGCCGGAGCCCACCAGTTGCCGCACCAGGCCGAAATCTCCGGCCGCCTCCGAGGGTAGGGTGACCATGATGCGCACCGCCCGTCCCGGCGGCGACGGCCCGAGCAGGTCGGCAGTATGGCGTTCGAGCAGCTTGCCGCTGCTCTGGATGCCGACGGGTTCGTCCGGGTTCAGGTCTTGCCAGGCCTTGCCGGCGAGGCGGTGGAGGATGCCCAGGACCTTGTCGAGATTGGCCAGGACGTGGGACTCGGAACGTCCGAGCGAGGACAGGCCCATGCGCGCCAACTCTTCCTGCAATGGACGGCGGTCGTTGCGGCGCAGCGCCAGGTAATGGGAGAGGTTGCGCGCGCTGGCCCGGTAACCGGGATCGATGCCCTCCAGCCAGGGGGCCAGGGCTGCTTCGTTTTCGCGCATGGCCTTGCGCAGAGCCCACAACTGCTCGATGAGATTCTTGCATACTTCCTCATCCCAGATATTGGCAAGTGATTGCGGTTTCCTTGCTGGTGCCATGACTGGACTCCTTGACCTCATTCCACAATATAGCTCATTGACGACGCGGCGACGGCCCGGCTTGCCGGCACAGAGCATCCGCCAGAATACTGTCGAGAGGTTTCAGCAATGTGAAGGCCGGCCGGGAAGTTAGGCACAGCCGCAGGGACGACTTGCCCGGCTGTCTTTGCTGTAACGAGCCTGTAACTCCATCTGAAGATAATCGATGGCGATCCTTTCCGCTGGCGTGAATCCCCTTGAGACCAGTTCAGCATCGAATTCAGTTTCGTTTTGGCCCGTGGTTTTGGCGCGTCAGCGTTCTGGCGTCGCTGCTCATGGTGGCCGCCTGCTCGCCGCGCCAGTTGATCATGGATGGGTTCGCCGACGAACTGGCCGCCCAGGGACAGTCCGAGGAAGATGACCTGCAACTGGCGCGCGAAGCCAGCGCCTTCTATCTCAAGTTGTCGGAATCGCTGCTGCGCCAGACCCCCGATCGCCTCAATCTGGCGGAAGCGGTATCCGGCGGCTTCACCCAATATGCCTACGCATTCGTCGCCTTCGAAGCGGAACGCATCGAGGCCAGAGATGCCAAGGCCGCGCACGGGCTGCGTGAGCGCGCTGCCCGCTTGTACCGGAGGGCACACCGCCATGCCATGCTGGCCTTGGAGCGGCACACCCCGGGCTTCGCTGCAGCGCTCGCCAGCCAGCGCCCGGCCGATTGGCCGCGCCTTCCGTTCGAACAGGTCGGCGTCGCCTATTGGGCAGCCGCATCCTGGGGCAGTCTGATCGCACTCTCGAAGGATGATCCGGAAGCCGTCGCCGATTTGCCCTTGGCGATACGCCTGGCGCAACGTGCGTGGGAGACCAAACCCGAGCATGGCGACGGTGCGCTGGCCAGCCTGATGGGCAGCTTCGAGGCGGCACGAACCGGCGGTTCCCGCCAGCGGGCCGAGGCGTACTTCGATCAAGCCATCGCTGCCGGTGCCGGCAAGAGCGCCGGTGCCTATGTCGCCAAAGCTGAAAGCATTGCGCTGCCGGCCGGCGACCGGGCGGCGTTTGCGGCATTGTTGCGCCAGGCCCTGGCCGTCGCTGCGACCAGGAACGACTTGCCCAACCTGGTCATGCGCGAGCGCGCGCAATGGCTGCTGGACAGCGCCGACGACCTGTTTTGAAGGCGCTTGAATATCACAACCGGGACTCTGCCAATGCCAATGTTCACCAGAATCGGCCTGCTCTGCCTCGTGCTACTCGTCATCGGCAACGCGTCCGCCGCTGACAAGCAACTGCGGCTGGGAACCCTGGCGCCGAAGAATTCGCTCTACCACCGGCAGTTGATGGAGTTGGGAGAGGTCTGGCGTGCCGCCGAGGGCGGCAACGCCAAGTACGTGATCTATCCGGACGGCAGCCAGGGCGGCGAAACCGACATGGTCAGGCGCATGCGGGTCGGCCAGTTGCAGGGCGCACTGCTTTCGGTCGGCGGCCTGCGCGAGATCGAACCGGCTATCGCGGCGCTGCAGACCATTCCGCTGCTGTTCCGGACCTGGGAAGAAGTCGACTATGTGCGCGGCAAGATGCGTTCGGCGATGGAGAAGAAGTTTCTCGACCGCGGATTCGTCGTGCTCGCCTGGGGCGACGCCGGCTGGGTGAGGTTCTTTACCCGGGAAGCGGCGATCCGCCCCGATGACTTCAGGAAGATGAAATTCTTCGCCTGGGGGGCCGAGGCGGAGCAACAGGAAATCATGAAGAGCCTCGGCTACATACCGGTGCCGCTGGAGACCGCCGACATGCTGCCGGCGATCCAGACGGGCATGATCAATGCCGTTCCGACCACGCCCTATTTTGCGCTGGCCACCCAGATCTACAGCAGCGCACCGCACATGCTGGAAATCAATTGGGCGCCGATCGTCGGGGCGCTGGTGATTACCCGCAAGGCCTGGGACGAGATGGCCCCGGCCGCCCAGGAAGCGCTGCGCGCGGCCGGCGAAAAGGCCGGCCTGCAGATTCGCAACCAGGCCCGCAAGGAAGTCGATGAAGCCGTGGAAGCCATGAAGAAGCGCGGCTTGGTGGTACACCGTCCGAACCCGGAGCAGATGAAGGAGTGGAACGAACTCGCCGACAAGCTCTATCCGCGGATACGCGGGACCATGGTGCCGGCCGCCACCTTCGATGAGGTGTTCAGTCACCTGAAGGATTTTCGCAGTGGCAAGGGCAAGTGATGTTGGCTTTGCGCCTGCTCAGCCTGGGGCGCTTCGACGAAGCCCTGTCGGCGCTGGCGCTGGCCTTGATGACGCTGATTCCCTTGATCGAAATCGCGATGCGTCCGCTGCACGGCGCGGGCGTCGAGAATGCCCCGGTGCTGGTCCAGCACCTCGGCCTGATCCTGACCATGTTCGGCGCCGTAGCGGCGGAACGCCACGGCCATCTCACCACCCTGGGCAGCGGTCTGGGCGAGTTCGGCAGCGACCGCTGGCGGGGGACGTTGAAGATCTTTGCCAACGGCAGTGCGGCGGTGGTTTGCGGCCTACTGGCGCTGGCCAGCCAGCGCTTCGTTGCCAGCGAAGTCGACGCTCTCCACATCCTTGCCTATGGTGTCCCGGTGTGGTGGGTGCAGGCGACCATGCCGCTGGGCTTCCTGCTGCTGGGCGCGAAGCTCGGCGCGCGCTGCACTGGCACTGTGTACCTCAAGGTGGTCTGCGGCCTGCTGTTGCCGGCGCTCGGCTGGCTGTTCGCCGGGTTCTTCGACGGCAGCTCCCTGCCGCTCTGGCCGGGCGTGCTTTGGCTGCTGGCGATGCTGCTGACGGGCGCGCCGATCTTTGTGGTGCTGGGCGGCCTGGCCCTGGCGTTATTCTGGCAGGGCGCACAGCCGCTGGCTTCGGTACCGCTTTCGCATTACCAGATTACCGTCAATCCTTCCTTGCCGGCCCTGCCCCTGTTCACCCTTGCCGGGCTGATCTTTGCCCGCACCGGGGCGGCGCAAAGGCTGGGCACGCTGTTCATGGCCCTGTTCGGCGGTGGAATCAGAGGCACGCTGATTGCGACCGCTGTGCTGTGCTCGTGCTTCACGGCCTTCACCGGCGGCAGCGGGGTCACTATCCTGGCCCTCGGCGGGCTGCTCCTGCCGTTGTTGCGCGAGGCAGGATTTCCGGAGCGCCGCGGGATCGGCCTGGTGACCAGCGCCAGCGCCCTCGGCGTGCTGCTGGCGCCATCGGTGCCGTTGATCATGTATGCCATCATCGCCCGGGTGCCGATCAACAGCATGTTCCTGGCGGGCCTGCTGCCGGCCGCATTGATGGTCGCATTCCTGCTGATCTTTGGCGGCTACCTGAAGCGCGGCGAGAATGCCGGCGACCCCGCGGCCAGACTTGCCTCGCAAGCACGCCCGGCTATTCCGCGGATCGCCGCCGCGGCGTGGTCCGCCAAGTGGGAAATCCTGGCGCCGCTGGTGGCCATCGCCTCGCTGGTCAGCGGCCTGGCGACGCCCACCGAGAGCGCCGCACTGACGGCCGCCTACGCCATCTTGACCCAGGCTGTCGCCCACCGCGAGTTGACCTGGGGCGTGCTGGGCAAGTGCCTGACCGATTGCGCCCAGGTGATCGGTGGTGTGATGCTGATCCTCGGCATGGCGCTGGGACTGACCAACTATCTGGTCGACGCCGGGATCCCCGATGCCACCATCGAGTGGGTGCAGAGCGTCATTCCCAACCGGTTCGTGTTCCTGCTGGTGCTGAACGTCTTTCTCTTCGTTGCAGGGGCATTGATGGAGATCTTCGCCGCCATCGTGGTGCTGGTTCCGCTGCTATTGCCGGTGGCGCTGAGTTACGGCATCGACCCGGTGCACTTCGGCATCATCTTCCTCGCCAACATGGAGATGGGTTTTCTGTGCCCGCCGGCGGGCATGAACATCTACTTTGCGTCGGCGATGTTCGGCAAGCCGATCCGTTACGTCGCGTTGTCGGTGCTGCCAGCGCTGCTGGCGATCTTCATCGGTACCCTGGTAATTTCGTGGCTGCCGCTGCTCGCCACCGGCCTGCCGGCGTTGGTCGCGGCGAGGTGATGATTTGGCAGAGCGATGATAAAATGCGGCAGTCTTGCGACGGCGAGTCGCCGAACGATTGGTCACTTTGAAGAGGGCTATGCATGAACACCAAGTCGAAACATGAAGATTATCTGGAGAAAGCCAAGGCATTGAGCCGGGTCGAGGCCGAGCAACTGTTCTCGCGCATGCGCGGGAAGCTGGCGCGCCGGATGGGCGACAGGAAGCTTGATCCGCTCGACGCCATCGCCAGGCAACTCGCGTTCGAGGACGAGCAACTGAGCGAATGGCGGCAGAAGGTCGCGGAGATCAGGCAGAAGTCCAAGCACTGAGCCGTCCGCCCGGCGACCGCTGGGCAACGGCGCGGTTCACCTGCCACACGACCGGCATCGGCGCAGTGGCATTTTTCGCCGCGACGCGCAGCGGTTCGTCGGGACTTTCGACAAAGTCTGCAAATGCTTTGTCTTCGACCACGATGTGGTGACCGAGCCAATCGCCCATCAGGAAGGACAAGAGTTGACTCGCCATTCTCGAGTCGCCGAAACGCAGTCGGGTTTCCAGTTCATCGAGCATGCTGAGTAACGCATCGTGCGCCCGTTTATGGCGCTGAAATCCGGGATAGCGGGCGTCGACCATCAACTGCTCTTCCGCGACAAAGTGTGCGCGGGCAAATTCGCAAAGCCGGGCGATGGTGTTTCCGATCAGTGTTTCGGATTCTCCGTTACCCTGCCTGACCGCATCCGCAAGGTCATTGACGATATCGAACAACTCCAGATGCTGACGGTCGATGTATTCGTGGTCGAGGCGAAGCAGGTCTTTCCAGCCGATGATGGACATTGGTTGCCTCCGTGACGTGAAATTGCGCGAAGTTGGGTACCCGTCGGCATGGAGCATGGCGGGAGATAGTTCCAACGCTATGACCGCGCGATTAACCCTTCATTTCATTCGGCAACTTTACTTTCACTGATTGGCTTAAGGCATTGAACGCGTGTGAATTGTCGCGCAATGCGCGGCTCCGGGCGGTCCGAGCAGAACACCGCTAACGCTGATGACATACCCCCGCAACATTCACCCGATAGACTCGTAGTGCGTAGTCTCCTCCCTACGCAATTTTCTTTTCGCCGTGCCATTGCAGCACGGCATTTTTTTGGATGCGCCCGGCCGGGCGCCTGCGGCTAGTGAACGACGACCGGGAGGTTGCAGCGCTTGGAGTGAAAGTAATGAGTGGCGATCAGATTGATGGTTTGCAGCGTGTCGCGTTCGATGTCGACGCCCTGAGGGTCGATCGCCAGGGTGTTGTCGTCTTCGATGGTGATCGAAAAGTCCATCTCGGCGGCATTCGAGAACGGGATCACGGTCTCCAGGGCCACCAGGCAACTCACGTAGGCCAGGCTACTGGCATCCTGGGTGTCGAAGCCGAAAACCGTTTCCTGGGCCATGGACAAGGAACGCTCGAATGTCTTCACGATGCACCTCTCTCGACGTTGAGAACGAAATCCGGACATCAAACCCTGCGTCCCTCGAAGAATAGATCATTTGCGTGTTCTTTTGTCGACGGAAGTGGCCCGGAATTCTCACTCACTTCATGGATTGACGACGGCGCGCAGGATGGTCTGGGTTTCGTCGTGGCGCACGCGATTCGAGAACCACCAGATCCCGCCCTTCTTGATGGTCCAGGCGGTTTCGCTGCCGCTCAGCAACAGGGCGGCGAGCTGCCCGAGTCCGGGCATGTGGGCAACCAGCATGACCGCGCCGGATTCGTCGGGCCAGTTGGCCGCCGCGAGCAGGTCGGCCGGGCCGGCGTCGGGGCCGATCTTGCGATGCACGGTGTAGGGGCGCGCCAGAGCGTCTGCGGTCTGAATGCAGCGCTTGGTCGGGCTGACAACGATTTCGAGCTTTGGAAGGCGCTGAGCTAGCAGCCACTGTGCCATCTGTTTGGCCTGTTTCTTGCCCTTCGCCGTCAGCCGACGCTCCGAGTCCCGCGCATCGGGGCGTGGCGCGTCTGCTTCGGCATGGCGCCAGAGTATCAAGTCCATTTCGATCCAAATCACATTGAAAAAAAATCGGGGGCAATGCGCCCCCGGTATTCTTGTGATTCATTCATCCGATCAGAAGTTGTAGCGGATACCCAGGCCGAAGATACTCGGGTCGTCGCCTGCGACGGGCGAGTACTTGTTGTCGCCGGCCTCGAAACGCCCCCTGGCCTTGGCTGAATTGTCGATCGCCGAATAGGTGGCAAACAGGGTGGTGTTCTTGTCGAGCGGATAATCAAGCTCCAGTGCCCACATCTTCAACCCGTCGCCGGCGTTGCTCGCCGTCTCGCTGGAAGTGCCATAGTTGGCTTTGAAGATGGTCGGGCCAAATTGGTAGGAACCGGTGATCAGCCAGTTGTCGGTCTGCTTGCCCGCATCGTTGTCGAGCTTGCTGTAGGCCAGGCCGATCGACCCTTCGCCAAACTTCATGCCGGCGGTGGCCTTGACCCCGTTCATGTTCTGGCCATTGGCGGTATTGTTCTTCTTGGTTTCGGTCGCCAGGCCGGCGTTCCACATGCCGTCGTTGTACTCAATCGATCCGCCGTAGATCGGTTTGCGGTAGGTGCCCGTCGCGCCATTGACCTCGTCGGGGCTATACGCCAGTCGGATGCCGATGTTGCTGAACCTGGGGCTCCAGTATTGGAACACGTTGGTCTGGCGGGTGTGGAGGTTGGCCCAAGTGGCGCCGGTGGCGATGCCCGTGCCCTTGCCATGGATGATCACTTCCATCGCCTCGGAGCTGCCGAACAACTGGTTGGCGGTTCCTTCGAGGTTCTTGAAGGGCATGTCGTGCTTGCCGGCGATGATGCTGCCATACGACTGACTTCTCAGGCCGACGTAGCTGTTGCGGCTGGCAAACTGGCCGCTGTTGGCGCTGTCGTCGGGGGAGACGCCCGTCTCGACCTGGAAGATGCCGCTCACGTCGCCGGTAAGCTTCCGGTCGCCGCGAAAGCCGATGCGCGATGAAATGTTCTGCAACACCGTGCGCGACACTTTGCCATCATTGCTGTCTTCGGCCACCATCTCCACCCGGCCGTAGACGGTGATTCCGTCGGTGTTGCTCAGGGCCGGCGCCTTGCCGGCCGGTATGGCGGCCGCGGAGGCCATCGGCTGCGCGGCGACTTGCGCCTTGAGTGCATTGATTTCAGCTTGCAGCGCCTCGATCTTCTTCATGACATCGGCCTCGGACGCCAGCGCGGTGGCAGGCATCAAGGCCGCTCCGCAGGCGGTGGCGACCAGCGTGGCGATCAGCTTCATTCTGAATCCGGATTTCATGTGCATGTGAAACTCCCTATTGGTTTGACTTCAACAAAAATCATGGCTGGCGAACGATGACCGGTTCCACCTGAAAGACGTTGGGCGAGGACGGATCCACCCGCACCCGTACCCAGTGGAGAATCGGACTGCCGAAGGTCTGCACCCGGGTCAAGTTGGGCAGCAACTTGGTGGGGCTGTAGAGCGGCTTGTCCACCTTGAAGAAGTGCGTGTCGCCATGGACCAGCAGGACCTGACCGGCATACCGTTCGGTCTGTTTGACCACCTGGTCGATGAAGTTGCGGTAGCCGCTGACGCCGGGCGCCTTGCTTTCGTCGTCGTCCTCGGTTTCCGGCAGGTCGAAGCCGGGGTCGGCCTGGAACACCAGCACCACGCCGGCTGCAGCATGCTTGCGCGCGGCATCGAAGGTCTGCTCCAGCCAGGCGACATTGGCCGCATCGCGCTCGCGATATTCTGCATTGCCGGCTTCGCACTGTGCGGCGCTGCGGGCGCTCTTGTTGCCGCATTCCTTGGCGTTCAGCACCAGGTTGTTGTTGCTGCCGGGGACGTTGAAGCCGGCAAACACCACGGCGCCATGGCTGAAGCGGATGTTCTCGACAAACTTTTCGCCCAGCTTGCCCTGGTGCTCGAGCGACATCTGGCTCTGGCCCAGGCTGTTCAGGTTCGGGAACATCACGCGGCGCAGGTGGGCAAGACGCTCAAGGCCGTCGTAGCCGCCGTTGTTGAGCCGATGGCAATCGGTCCACTCGTTGTCGCCGGGGATGTACACCACCGGCTTGACCATGCTGCCAAACATCTTCAAGGCATCGGTATAGACGTCATCGGTGCACTTGGAGCTGCCGTCCTTGATGTCGCCGTCGAATAGTGAAAAGGCGATGTCCGACCGGTTGATGCTCGCCAGCACCGCCGGCAACTTGGGATCGTCGCCGGCCTTCTTGTAGGGCATGTCACCCCACAGGCCAAAGGTATAGCTGCCAGGGGTCGCCGGTCCAATCGATGCGCAGGAGGCGAGGCTTAGCGCGATCAGCGCGGTTGAAACAGTTTTCCGGATCATTGCCGACTCTTTCAATTGAGGGAGCCGGCAATATATCCGCCACGTATGACAGCGCCGTGGCGCAATCTTGTCATCGTGGTTTCAGTGGTGTGACAAAAAAATGACGCTAGCCCCAGCGTATGCTTGCGGCACCCAGCGCCACCAGCACGGCCCCGGCAATCCGCCAGCGGCCCATCATTTCCTTGAGCAGCACGGCGCCGAGCACCGCCGCGAAGATCACCGAAGTCTCCCGCAAGGCGGCAACGGCGGGAATGGGCGAGACAGTCATGGCCCACAGCACGATGCCGTAGGAGCCGATCGAGAGCAGCGCGCCGGCCAGTGAGATCGCCCAGCGCCGTCTTAGATGCGCCATGACGCTCATGCCGCGGCGCCACCAGGCAACCGCCAGGATCGCCCAGGCATTCAGGAAGTAAAGCCAAAGGGTATACGACAGGGCATTCCCAGACAGGCGCACGCCGGTGCCGTCCGAGAGGGTATACATGGCGATCATGACGGCGTTGGCGCAGGCATAGGCAACGCCAGCCCTGGAAACATTGCCGTGGTGCAGGCCCAGCCATGCCGGCAGCATGATGCCCAGGGCGATCAGGATCACCCCGGCGAGCAATCCCGGGCTGAGCGTATCGCCCAGCAGGGGAGCCGCGGCGGCGACCAGCAGCGGCGCCATGCCGCGCATCAGTGGATAGGCGATCGACAGGTCGGCGTGTCGGTAGCTTTGGATCAACGCCAGGAAGTAGCCGATGTGGACTAACAGCGTCAATCCCATCCAGGGCAGGCTTTCCGGCGCAGGCAGCGGAACGAAGGGCAACAGGCAGGCCGCCAGCAGGCTGCCGGCCAGTGTCATGCCGACGGTATCGAGCAAACGATCGGGGCTGGCCTTGAGGCCGTAGTTCCAGGTCGCGTGCATCAGTGCCGAGAGCAGCACCAGCATCGCGACCGGCGTAGAGATCATGCCGGCCAGGGCAGGGAATAGGTCTTGATGTTGGTGAAGCTCTTCATGGCTTCGAGGACGCCTTCCTTGTAGCCGAGGCCGGAATCCTTGATGCCGCCAAACGGCGTCAGTTCCAGCCGGTAACCCGGCACTTCGCGGACATTGACGCTGCCGACATGCAGCTCATTCACTAGCCGGGTGACCACGTCGAGGCGATTCGTGCACACGCCAGAGGAAAGTCCGAAGGCGGTGCCATTGACCATGGCGATGGCTTCGTCGAGGTTGGCAAAGCGCATCACCGGTGACACCGGGCCGAAGGTTTCCTCGCGTACCAGGCTCATCTCCGGCCGCACCTGGTCGAGCAGGGTCGGCGAATACAGCGCGCCGTCGCGCAGATTGCCGCAGAGCAGGCGGGCACCCTGGGAGACAGCCTCATTCACCCGCGCTTCAAACAGTTTGGCGGCTTCGACATCGATGACGGTGCCCATGTCCAGCGTGTCATCGCTCGGGTCGCCGTAGCGCCAGGCGCGCGTCTTCTCCAGCAACTTGTCGACAAAGGCGTCGGCCACCGCCTGGTGCACCAGGATCCGCTTGACGGCGGTGCAGCGCTGGCCGGAGTTCTTGTAGGAACCGGCGGCCGCCAGGCTGGCTGCCTCCTCGAGGTCGGCGTCATCCATGACGATCAGCGGATCGTTGCCGCCCAGTTCCAGCACCATGCGCCGATACCCGACGCGTGAGGCAATGTACTTGCCGATAGCGACGCCGCCGGTGAAGGTGACCAGGTCGATGGCCGGATTGGTGAGCAACTCGTCGGCGATCTCGGCCGGATCGCCGGTGACGACCTGCAGCATCGGCGGCGGCAGGCCGGCTTCGTAGAGGATGTCGGCGAGCAGCAGGGCCGACAGCGGCACCTTCTCCGAGGGCTTCAACACCATGCGGTTGTTGGTGGCGACGGCCGGCACGATCTTGTGCGCCACCTGGTTCATCGGATGGTTGAACGGGGTGATTGCGGAAATCACCCCGAGCAGCGGGTCGCGCTGGGTGTACACGCGACGCTGGCGGCCGTGCGGGGTGATGTCGCAGGAAAAGATCTGCCCGTCGTCCTGCAACACCGCGTTCGCCCCGAACACCAGGACGTCGCGCACCCGCCCGGCTTCGTAGCGGCTGTCCTTCTTGCACAGTCCGGCTTCCGCGGTGATCAGGTCGCTAATTTCCTCGCTGCGCGCCACCACGCCCTCGGCGGCGCGCTGCAGGATCTGGCTGCGCTCGTAGCGCGACAGCGTCGGGCGATAGGCGTCCGCGATGGCAAAGGCGCGCCGGATATCTTCGACGCCGGCTCTGGGCACTGAGCCGATGGCGGCGCCGGTGTACGGGTTGCGGACTTCGATTTGGCGCTCGCCGCCGACGCGTTCTCCGCCGATGCGCATGGATTCCTTGCGAAAGTTCATATTGCTGTTCCTCTTTGGGTGGCCGGCATGGCGGAAACGTTCACGTATTCGTAATCAAACCGCAATGTGGATGGCGAAAAATACCTCGCCGCGCCATTGTAGGTTTCGAAATGTTTCATTTTGATTAAGTATCGCCGCAGGTTGCCTGGAAACCATGGGAATCGCCATCCGCATCTGTCATCTCAACAAGACGTTTTCCAATTGCAAGGCCTTGGAGGATGTCTGCCTGG
>Ga0208566_1001872_pt1 | contig 11702 bp, 11 predicted proteins | sample PL_2010_150m_FD_184159 | JGI IMG/M metagenome (GOLD analysis project Ga0208566, IMG submission 184159) | Freshwater microbial communities from Powell Lake, British Columbia, Canada to study Microbial Dark Matter (Phase II) - PL_2010_150m... | ecosystem: Environmental > Aquatic > Freshwater >...
CAGCAGATGCGGGATGCCCTCGTACACCGAGAGTTCGAGCATCTTCGGGTCCACCAGAATCAAGCGGACGTCCTTGGGTTCGGATTTGTAAACCAGCGACAGGATCATGGCATTGATGCCGACCGATTTGCCCGACCCGGTGGTTCCAGCCACCAGCAGGTGCGGCATTTTCGCCAGATCGACGACCATCGGCTGGCCGGAAATGTCCTTGCCGAGGGCGATTGCCAGCGGTGCGTGGAGGTTGTGGTAGGCCTTGGATCCGACAATTTCGGTAAGGCGCACGGTCTGGCGCTTCGAATTGGGCAGTTCTAGCGCCATGCAGGACTTGCCCGGCACGGTTTCAACCACGCGGATACTGACCAGAGACAAGGCTCGCGACAAGTCCTTGGCGAGACCCAGGATCTGACTTCCCTTCACACCGACCGCCGGTTCGATTTCATAACGCGTCACCACCGGTCCGGGGTAAGCGGCGAGAACCTTCACCTCGACGTCAAACTCGGCAAGCTTGCGTTCGATCAATCTGGAGGTGAACTCCAGCGTATCCGGACCCGGCAGGTCATCCGCGCTGTGCGATGGCTCGTCCAACAGATGCAGTGGCGGAAGGGCGCCGCCCGGGGCATCGAAGAAGAGTGGCGCCTGACGCTCCTTTTCAATGCGCGCTTCGATCTTGGGCGCCTTGGGAATCTCCAGCGCGACAGGCTCGATCCTGACCGGCAGAGGTGGATATTCCTCGTATTTCCTGCGCTCGATCTCAACCACCGCTTCGCGTTGCTGCGCAACCGTTCGGCCGATGCGTCGATCTTGCCAAGTCTGCCACAAGCCGTATGTGCCAAACCAGAATGTCTCCAGTGTGGTGCCGAAAACCTCTGCCAGACGCAGCCAGGATAATCCGGAAAAGAGGCTGATGCCGGCGGCGAACGCGACCAGCAATATCAGGGTAGCGCCGCTGTAACCCAGTTCCCGGGCCGCGAATTTGCCGATTTCGTACCCGAACATTCCTCCAGGCGCGAGCGGCAGCGGAATTTTCAGGCTATGGAAGCGCAAAGTCTCCAGCCCGCAACTGCCGATCAACAGTAGCACGAAACCACCCGCGGCGATCAGGAACGGCCTACGGTCGGCGGGCATCAAGCCGAAGGCGTCGAGACGCCGATAGCCCCAAATGACCGCGAACAACAGGAACAATACCCACCACCAGGCGGATATTCCGAACAAATACAGCAGCAGATCGGCCAACCAGGCACCGAACCGGCCCCCGGGGTTCAGGATGCGCTCCATGGGCACAGCATGCGACCAGCCGGGGTCAGCTTTGTCGAAGCCGCCGAGAATCAGTCCCAGATAAAGTGAAGCGGCTCCCAGCACCAGCCAGCGCGCCTCCTGCATCAAGGCGACGATCCTTTCGGGCAATGCCGGCTCAAGGTTGTTATCCACCAAACGCTCAGTTCCGGCCCGGCATTCGACGCCAGCGCCAGGGAATCAATGGGATGATGCGCGCGCACATGGGGCGATTATACCGGCGTGAGGCATGTGGAAAGCCCGAAGAAGGTCGGAAAACGCCGGCTATACCAGTAGCAACTGGCCAACGTTTCGCCACGACTCAAGCGTCGGCTATTTCCTCCTGCAACCAGATGCACCCATCGACCTCCTCGATCAACCCCTGCAACTGAAGATCACGCATCACCCGGCTGACCATCTCACGCGAGGCACCGATGGTCTTGGCAATATCCTGACGCGTGATGTGGCGGCGGACGACTTTGCGTCCGTTTTCAGATTCCGCCATTTCCAGCAGTAACCTTGCCACCCGGCCATAGACGTCGATCAGCGCGAGGCTCTCGATCTTGCGATCTGCAACGCGCAGACGTTTGACAAGATTGCGAATAATGTACAACGAGACCTCAAAGTTCTCTGCCAGGCAAACCTTGAAGTCGTCTTTTGGAATTACCACGAGATCGCACGGTCCGGTGGATATCACCGTCGCCGATCGCGGATGATCGTCAATCACCCCCATTTCCCCAAACATCTCGCCCGGGGCGAGCATCGACAAGATGACTTCGCGCCCTTCCTGGTCGCTGATCTGCACCTTCAACATGCCGGTCAGAATCAGATAAATGTTATCGGTGCGATCACCGGCCAGGAGTACCGTAGTTTGTCTGGCCACACTGCGCAGGGAGGCGAAGCGGGCAATCTTCTCCAAGCGCTCGTTGCTGAGCGATTCGAACATCGGCAAAGTACGCAAGGCCGTGATTGAAACGGGCAACATAGAGGACATGAATATCTCCGGATTCAAGCCAACGAAGCCATCATATTACCTATCGGATTAACGGTGCATAGCGAAATTTCCTGAGCCTCGGGCCAAGTATAATTGAGACCAAACCAATCTTTCCCAGGAAATCCGTCATGACTTCCCGCCATGTCCGCCTGCTCATTCTCGGTTCCGGTCCGGCCGGGTATACCGCCGCCGTCTATGCGGCACGCGCCAACTTGAACCCCGTTCTGATCACCGGCATGGCGCAAGGCGGCCAGTTGATGACCACCACGGACGTGGACAACTGGCCGGCAGATGCGGATGGCGTACAGGGACCGGCGCTGATGGAGAGATTCCAGAAACATGCAGAGCGCTTCAATACGGAAATCATCTTCGACCATATCCATACGGCGCAGCTGACCGGAAAGCCGATAACCCTGATTGGAGATACCGGTAGCTACAGTTGCGACGCGTTGATCATCGCCACCGGTGCGTCCGCCCAGTATCTCGGCCTGCCCTCCGAGGAGGCTTTCTCCGGCAAGGGAGTTTCGGCTTGTGCCACCTGCGATGGATTCTTCTACAAGAACCAGCCGGTCGCCGTTATCGGCGGTGGCAATACCGCCGTCGAAGAAGCCCTGTATCTCGCCAACATCGCCAGTCATGTCACATTGGTGCATAGGCGCGAAAAGTTACGCGGGGAGAAGATCCTTCAAGACAAATTGTTCGAGAGGGAGAAAGCCGGCAAGGTGACGATCAAGTGGAACTCCACCCTGGACGAGATTCTGGGCGACAAGACCGGTGTCACCGGCATGCGCATCAGGAGCGTGAGTAGTGGCGCCACCCAGGATATTGCCTTGCAGGGCGTCTTCATCGCCATCGGCCACAAACCGAACACCAACCTGTTCGTTGGTCAGCTCAAGATGGAAGGCGGCTATATCGTCACCCAGGGCAGCTCCAACGGAAACGCCACCGCGACCAGTCTCCCCGGTGTTTTCGCCGCCGGCGACGTTCAGGATCACGTCTATCGCCAGGCAGTTACCAGCGCGGCAACGGGCTGTCAGGCAGCCCTGGACGCCGAGCGTTATCTCGATGACCTGAGTTGAAGAAGTCGCAGCCGTACCCGCCCGTCGGTCCCACCCGCGACGAGAGCGCGTTGTTCCGCGGTGCGGTAGCTGGTGCGGTCCCGATGGAATCCGACAGGGTTTTTCACGAACCGCCGCACGTTCTTCCTATTCCCCGCCAGTCGCTGCGCGACGAAGCTGCCGCGCTGATCGAATCCCTTTCACCCGCGCCCCTCGAAACATTGATGGAGGGCGGCGATGAACTGGCTTTTCTGCGCAGTGGCTTGCCACGCACCCTGCTCCGGGATCTGCGCCGTGGCCGCTGGGTTATGCAGAGCGAACTCGACCTTCACGGCATGAACCGCAACCAGGCGCGGTTGGCCCTCGTCGACTTCCTCGCGGCGAGCATTGCCAGTGGCCATCGCTGCTTGCGCATCGTCCATGGGAAAGGATTGGGCTCCCCGGGACGCGAACCGGTGCTCAAAGAGCTGGTGCGCCACTGGCTTGCCCGTCGCCAGGAGGTCCTTGCCTACTGTCAGTCACGAGCCGCCGACGGTGGCGGCGGGGCCGTGGCGGTATTCTTGCGCGGATCTCGTTGACCTATCAAGCGAGCCAGCTGGTCGCCCATCCCACGGATGGCTTTGCGCAGCCATTCGGTTCCGGATTCGCGGTGCGTTGCGCCGCGAATCCCCTCCTTCACTTGCGGGACGGGAGATGAGAGGATGGTCCAACACCATGCCTACGCCGCCAGGCGGTCAGATAGCCGCCTCGTCTGATTCCCCGGTGCGAATCCGCACCACCTGTTCCACCGGGATCACGAATATCTTGCCGTCACCGATCTTGCCGGTTCGCGCGGCCTTGATGATGGCCTCGATGGCCGGTTCGACCGTCTGGTCGGCAATGACAATCTCTATCTTGATCTTGGGCAGAAAATCGACCACATACTCGGCGCCTCGGTACAATTCCGTGTGACCTTTTTGCCGGCCGAAACCCTTGACCTCGCTGACGGTGAGCCCGGCGACGCCAATTTCCGACAAAGCCTCGCGCACCTCATCGAGCTTGAAGGGTTTGATGATTGCTTCTATCTTTTTCATGATTGCTCCCGGTCAGAATCTCTTGGTGATTTCGCTTACCACTCGTCCGCATAGCGCGATGTTATCGGATATCGCCAATCCTTGCCGAAACCGCGACGGGTAATACGGATGCCGACCGGCGACTGGCGGCGCTTGTATTCGTTGCGTTTCAATAAACCCACCACACGCCGCACTGCGGCTTCTGCATGTCCCATTGCGACAATCTCGCGCGGGCTCATATCCTGCTCCATGTAGGCCTCGATGATGGCATCAAGCGTGGCATAAGGAGGCAGCGTATCCTGGTCGGCCTGGCCCGGTTTGAGCTCCGCCGACGGGGCCCGCGTCAGGATATTCTCCGGTATGTCCGGCCGCAACAAGTTGCGATACTGACACAGGCGATAGACGAAAGTCTTGTAGAGGTCCTTGATGACAGCAAAACCTCCCGCCATGTCGCCGTAAAGCGTGGCGTAACCCACCGCCATTTCACTCTTGTTGCCGGTAGTCAGGACGATGGCGCCGGTCTTGTTGGATAGCGCCATCAGGATCATTCCTCGAATGCGTGCCTGCAAATTTTCGCCAGTCGTGTCGTCGACGCTGCTCTCGATACCGGCGAATGACGGCTTCAACAGCGTGGCGTAGCTCTCCATCACCGGGATGATGGAAATCTCCTCATAGTGCACCCCGAGATTCCCGGCGATGGCGCGCGAATCATCGAGACTCATCTGCGCCGTGTAGGGCGAGGGCATCATGACCGCACGAACCCTGTCGGCTCCCAGTGCATCCACGGCAATCGCCAGGGTCAAAGCGGAATCGACCCCACCCGACAGACCGATAATGGCGCCGGGAAAGCCGTTCTTACCGAGGTAGTCACGCACACCGAGTTTGAGCGCCGAATAAACTTCCGCCTCAATCTGCAGGATCGCCCCAACCTGTCCGGGCAACAACTTGCCATCGGCATAATCGGCAATTCCCAAGGCTTCCTTGAAGGACGGAAACTGATGGGTAAGCACGCCATCTCCGTCCAGGGCAAAGGAGGCGCCGTCGAAAACCAGTTCGTCCTGGCCGCCGACCAGATTGGCGTAAATCGCCGGGATGCCTGTGGTGGCGATGCGCGCGCGCAGCACTTCGTAACGTTGGGCCTGCTTGTTGAGATGAAAGGGGGAGGCATTCAGTGCCAGCAGAATCTCCGCGCCGGCGCTGTGCGCGGCATCCGCCGCGCCGGGCTCCCAAACATCGGCGCAAATGTTGACTCCACAGCGTACCCCCTTGATCGATACAACGCACGGCTCAGTGCCCACGTCGAAGTAGCGCTCCTCGTCGAAGACTTCGTAGTTGGGCAAACGGTGTTTGCGGTAAGTCGTTTCGATCCGTCCCTGGCGCAGCAGGGATGCGGCATTGAAGTGCTGGCCGGCATGTTCCTCCGGATGTCCAACCAGCAAGGCCAGATCAGGTGCGAGCCGGGCGGCGGACTGCGAGAGTTGCCTCAACTCTCGCTCGGCGGCGCGATAGAAATCCGGGCGCAACAGCAAATCCTCGGGCGGATAGCCACTCAACGCCAGTTCCGGGGTCATCAGCAAGTCCGCGCCGAGCAGTCGGGCTTGCCCCGCCGCGGCCAGAATCAGGCCCGCATTCCCGGCAAAATCACCGACGATGCAATTGATCTGAGCAATAGCGATACGCAGTCTGTTCATGGTTTCGTCGTTGGATAGCGCAGTGGCGCGGGCGCAACCGATTTCAGCGCTCAGAAGGCTGGTTTCTCCTTGGCGTCGTTGTATGTCTTGACGCCATCCATGATTTCCTTCTTGGCCTCCTCGATACCCACCCAGCCCGCGACCTTGACGAATTTTCCAGGCTCGAGGTCTTTGTAATGCTCGAAGAAGTGGGAAATCTGATCGAGGATGATCTGCGGCAGGTCACGCGGACTGACGACGTTTCGATACATGGTCGTCAGCTTGTCCACTGGCACCGCCAGCAATTTCGCATCGTCGCCGGCCTCGTCGATCATCTTCAACATGCCGATTGGCCGGCAGCGGACGACTACGCCGGGAGGGAGGGCAAACTGCGACATCACCAGAACATCGACCGGGTCGCCGTCCCCGGCGATAGTGTGGGGAATGTAGCCGTAATTGCAGGGGTAGTGCATCGCGGTCGACATGAAACGATCAACAAAAATGGCACCCGACTCCTTGTCCACTTCGTACTTGATCGGCTCCGAATGCATGGGGATTTCGATTACGACGTTGAAATCGTTCGGCAAGTCCTTACCCGATGGCACGCGATCGAGGCTCACGGGTCAGAGTCGCTCGAATACACCGGCGATGCCCTGACCGCCGCCGATACACATGGTTACCAGGCCATAGCGTTTGCCGATGCGCTCCAGTTCGTAGAGGCATTTGACGGTAAGAATGGCTCCGGTAGCGCCGAGCGGATGACCCAGCGCGACGGCGCCGCCGTTCACGTTGACCTTCGCCGGGTCGAAACCGAGTTCCCTGGAAACGCACAGGGATTGAACCGCAAAAGCCTCATTCGACTCGATCACATCGATGTCGTCCAACGACAAGCCGGCACGTTTGAGCGCCAGACGCACGGCGGGAATCGGGCCGGTACCCATGATGCTGGGATCGACGCCCGATACCGCATAGGAGACGAATCGCGCCAGCGGTTTGAGGCCAGCCCTGGCAGCGGCGGCGGCCTCCATCAACACTACCGCGGCGGCACCATCGTTAATGCCGGAAGCGTTTCCGGCGGTCACTGTGCCGTCCTTCTTGAAGGCTGGCTTGAGCTTGGCGAGGTTTTCCAGCGAGGCGTCGGCTTTGGGAAACTCATCGGTGTCGAATCGAACGGTGCCCTTGCGACTCTGAATTTCGATCGGCACGATCTGGGTCTTGAAATGACCGGCGGAAATTGCGGCCGCGGCGCGCTTCTGGCTCTCCAGAGCGAAAACATCCTGGTCTTCGCGACTGATCTTGAATTGTTCGGCGATATTTTCGGCGGTAATGCCCATGTGGTTTGGGCTGAATGGGTCGGTCAGCGCGCCGACCATCATGTCGATCAGCTTGGTATCGCCCATGCGCGCGCCAAACCGTGCAGCAGGCATCAGGTATCCGGCACGGCTCATGGTCTCGACGCCGCAGCCGATAGCGGCATCGGTATCGCCGAGTTGTATCGCGTTGGCGGCCGTTATGATTGCTTGCAATCCGGAACCGCACAACCGGTTCAAGGTCAGCGCGCTGGACTCCTTGGCCATCCCGGCATCAATCGCGATCGCTCGCGATACATACATGTCGCGGGCCTCACCGTGGATGACGTTGCCACACACCAGCTGTCCGATCTGGGCCGGATCCAGCCTGGACCGCGCGATCGCCTCGATGACCACACGCGCCCCGAGCATCGACGAGGAAAAGTCCTTGAGCGTGCCGCCGAAACTGCCAATCGGCGCACGTACGCCACTCACTACCACTACTTCGCGCTTGTTTGTCATTCGAATTTCTCCAATCTAAATATGAAAGGTCAACCTACCCAACTCGCCACCCAGAACAATGTCAGGACCAGCAGGCACAGCACCAGCGTTCGCCATACGAGTCCAATCATGCTTTGCATCAAATCAACATCGGCATCCTCGCCGAGACCCAGTTCCGGGCGATCCGTGATCCCGCCGAGATCGCTCACCGGTAGTCCGAGGCGCACGCCCAACGCACCGGCGCCACTGGCCAACAGGATACCGGTGGACGCGTCGGGCCATTGAGCGGCTTGTGTTCGCCAGCAGTAGACAGCGTCCTCGAAATCGCCGACGACGGCAAATGAGGCGGCAGACATGCGCAAGGGTAACCAGTCGATTACGTCCAAGGCTTTTCGTGCAAAATCGCCAAATGCCCCGAAAACAGATTGGTTCCAACGGGTCCCGTAAAACAGCGCCAAACGGTACAACAGCGCGCCAATGGGCCCGAGCAACACAAAACCGAATAACGGCGCAAACACATGACGATACGAATCCACGAAGGCCTGCTCAATCGCCAATCTCGCCACTCCTTGTGACGATAGGCGATCGCAGGAGTGGCCACGCCAATCGCCCAGCAGCGCTCGCGCCCGCGCCAGTTCGCCCATCCGCAATGCCAGGTGAATGTCGGTGAAATAGTGGCTGAACTGTCGGAACCCCATCGTCAAATAGAGGACCGCAATCCCAAATACCAGCGCCACCAGAGGGTGCAGCCACGCAAGCAGCACTTGCAGCAATAGCACCAGCGCCACGCATGGCACTATCGCCAACAGCCAGGCGGTCCTGCCGTGGTTGGGCAGGCCATCGTTGCAACGCTCTTCCAGGAAGTATGCGTAACGCATCAACGGCGCGAGCACGAAGCGCTGCTGTGCGAGCGGCTGCAGCTGCTCAAGAATCAGGGCGAGAACAATTGAAATCAGGGTCATGCCGCTCGGGAATGCTGAGGTCCGGGATTACGACGATTTTCGGATGACCAAGATACCACAGCAGTGCGTATCAGTCTTGGCCCGCCAGGAAGCGTTGCAGGCTCACCAGCATACCGGCCGTGGCCCCCCAGATGTAATATCCCTCCCACGGCATGGCGTAATATTCGCGCTGGCTCCCCTGGTATTCAACGCTGTGGCGCTGGTGATTGGCGGGATCCAACAAGAAGTCGAGCGGCGTCTCGAACACCTCCGCCACCTCAAAGTCATCGAGCTTTAGGTTGAGTGGCGGATGCACCAGGCCCACCACCGGTATGATGGAAAAACCCGTACCCGTGCGATATTCCGGCAATACGCCGAGCACCTCGACTTGGGCCCGATCCAGGCCAACCTCCTCCCGTGCCTCGCGCAGCGCCGTTTCCACCGGCGAAGCATCCTGTTCCTCGCAGCGCCCGCCGGGAAAACTGATCTGGCCGGCATGGTCGCGCAAATGAGCGGTGCGTTGAGTCAGTAACACCGTCAGGCCGGTCTCCCGCACTACCAGCGGCACCAGTACCGCGGCAGGCGTCAACTGGCGTATCGACAGCCCGGGCAAGATGGGTTCCGTCACGCTGGATTCTGTCAATGCAGAAGTCGAGCCGGAAGCGAAGCACAGCCGTATCCACGTCGCGGTCGAATGCATCTGAACTCGTTCAATCCTGTAGCCGGGTCAGTCCCGGAAGTTGTTGAACTGCAACGGCACATCGCTGATGTACTTTCTCACCAAGGCGATCGTTTCCTGAAGCAAGTCACGCTTGGCGCCGGAAACTCGCACGGCATCGCCTTGAATACTGGCCTGCACCTTGAGTCTGCTGTCTTTGATCTGCCTGACGATCTTCTTCGCGAGGTCTCCCTCGACACCGACCTTGAGCTTGATTTCCTGCTTGGACTTGTTGCCGCTGATCTTCTGCGAGTCTTGCCGATCCAGGCAGCGCACATCCACGCCGCGCTTCGCGAACTTGGCGGTCAAGATATCGAAAACCTGATCGAGCTTGAAGTCATCGTCGGCGAACAGCGTCAGCAGTTTGTCGGCAACTTCAACGCGGGCGTCGGAGCCCTTGAAATCGAAGCGATTGGCGACTTCCTTGTTGGTCTGGTCGACGGCGTTGCGCAGCTCGACTTGGTCGATTTCAGAGACGATATCGAAAGATGGCATGGAATCCTCCGTTCACTCACGATGGAACAAAATGGCAGACGTAATCGAGCAGATCCTGGGTCTCGATGTCAAAGCTCGAATTGCCCGGCACGCTGAAGGAATCACCGCCAGCATAGGTCGTCCATTCTCCCATTTCACCGTTTGAGCCTTTCAGGCGGACGCGACATCGGCCAGAGTTCAATTCCATCACCTCGGGCGCGCCGGTGTTGAAGGTCAGAGTTGACGGAAAGATCACGCCGAGGGTCTTCTTGCTGCCGTCAGCGAACAGAACGGTATGACTGATGCAATCGCCATCAAAGTAAACATTCGCCCGCTTGACCACGCTGACATTTTCGAACTGCGACATGATCAGATTCCCGATAACTTCCGTATGGTGGATCTGGCGACGGAGCCCAACATCCCAGCCGCCAGGAAATCGCTCATTGCGCCGGCCCGCCAACGATGAACAAGATGAAGACTTCGAACGCGGTAACGCATCAGGTAATCAATACCTCCGAAACGTGATCCTTTCTGAATCGGAACATCACGCTTCGCCCTCAACCTTTCCTCTTGGCCAGGTTGGCGGCAATTCTCAGACGCAGGGCGTTCAGCTTGATGAAGCCGGCTGCATCTTTCTGGTCGTAGGCCCCGGCGTCGTCTTCGAATGTCGCGATCGTCGAGTCGAACAAGGAGTCCGACCCGGAATCGCGGCCGGCGACTATAACGCTGCCCTTATACAACTTCAGCCGCACCCAGCCATTGACGTTCTGCTGGGTCTGGTCGATCAGCGCCTGCAGCGCCTTGCGTTCCGGGCTCCACCAGTAACCGTTATAGATCAGGCTGGCGTAACGCGGCATCAGGTCGTCCTTGAGGTGCGCCACTTCGCGGTCCAGGCAGATCGACTCGATCGCGCGGTGCGCGCGCAGCAGAATGGTGCCACCGGGGGTCTCGTAACAACCGCGTGACTTCATGCCGACATAGCGGTTTTCGACCAGGTCGAGGCGACCGATGCCGTGCTTGCCACCCAGTTCATTGAGGCTGGCGAGCAGCTGGTGTGGTTTCAGCTTCTTGCCGTCGATAGAGACCGGATCACCGCACTTGAAACCTATGTCGACGTACCGCGCTTTGTCGGGGGCCTTCTCTGGCGACACTGTCCAGCGCCACATGGACTCTTCGGCTTCCGCCGCCGGATTCTCGAGGTGACGCCCTTCGAACGAGATGTGCAGTAGATTCGCGTCCATGGAGTAGGGAGAGCCGCCTTTCCTGTGTTTCATCTCGACCGGTATGCGATGTGTCTTGGCATAGGCCATCAGCTTCTCGCGCGACAGGAGATCCCATTCACGCCACGGCGCGATGACCCTGACGTTGGGCATCAGTGCATATGCGCCCAGTTCGAAGCGCACTTGGTCATTGCCCTTGCCGGTGGCACCGTGGGAAATGGCGTCGGCGCCCGTCTTCCGGGCGATCTCTACCAGGCGCTTGGCAATCAACGGCCGGGCAATCGATGTGCCGAGCAGGTACTCGCCCTCATACACGGCATTGCAGCGAAACATCGGGAACACAAAATCCCGAACAAATTCTTCGCGCAGGTCGTCGATGAAGATGTTCTTCTTCTTGATGCCCAGCTGGATTGCCTTGATACGTGCCGGCTCCAGTTCCTCGCCCTGGCCAAGATCGGCGGTAAACGTCACGACCTCGCATTGATAGGTATCCTGTAGCCACTTGAGGATCAC
>Ga0208566_1001873_pt1 | contig 11699 bp, 12 predicted proteins | sample PL_2010_150m_FD_184159 | JGI IMG/M metagenome (GOLD analysis project Ga0208566, IMG submission 184159) | Freshwater microbial communities from Powell Lake, British Columbia, Canada to study Microbial Dark Matter (Phase II) - PL_2010_150m... | ecosystem: Environmental > Aquatic > Freshwater >...
AAATAAAATCAGAGATTTTTAAGCAAAATTATGATTCTACTAGGATGTTCTGGTTCATAACAAAGAAAACGGCCTATGGTGGAAGAGCTGCAATTTTGCCTCTTCTTCAAAGCATTCTGATGAGCAAGTCAAGAACAAAATTAGAGTATACTCCATCTTCTAGTTGCAGTCAAGATTGTAAAACCTCTAGAGCATTCTTTACAAGAACAAAGAGCTTACTTTCTAATAGTGAAAAAATACCTCTAAAGTCTTAGAATTAGTATCCTCTACTGTTCCTGTCAGGAGTTCCACTATTTGGATTTCTAAATCCATGCTTATCCATCATATGATTTAGGAATCTAATGTCATCAGAGAATTTCTCTCCACATATACTACAATTGCTCATTATACTACTAAATGACCGCGATCTTTTTAGGTTTTGTAAACAATACAGTATAATGCAAAATAACCAAAAAATACACAAAATCACCTTTACCATAACACCTAACGCAAATGGCTATGTCGTAGGATGTAACGAGATACCATCACTATTCACAGATATGCAATCAATTGTAGAGGTAGATAGAATTGTCAGAGATCTTCTACTGGAATATATCAATGATTTTCCAGATGATTCGCAAAAAAAGGGCTTTGATAAAGACACACCAATAGAGACGATGTGGTACGCTACTCCTAATTCTGTAGCACTAGAATAGAAAAGGCGCCAGCACTACTGCTTCCCAAGGGCTCTCGCACCTTAGTAGCACAGTAGCGACATTGGGTTTGACTTCCGGGTTCGGAATGGGACCGGGTCGGACCCCAACGCTGTGGCCGGCTTGCTTTCTTTAGTTTCTAATGTTATGTATTAATCTTACTTGATAGAGATATAAAATCAGAAAGGGTGTGGTTACACATGACCCACCGAGTAGCAGTCTTAGATAAAGAAAATTGTCAGACCAAAAAATGTGGATTAGAGTGTATAAAATATTGTCCAGTAAATAAGATGGGATCAGAGTGTATAGTTCTAAATGAAGAAACCGCCAAGGCTCAAATCGATGAGAACATTTGTAATGGATGTGGAATTTGTGTCAAGGTTTGTCCATTTGATGCAATAACAATTGTCAACTTGGCAGAGGAATTAAAATCAGATAAGATTCACCAATATGGACAGAATGCATTTAGGCTCTATAAAATTCCAAGTTTGAAGAAAGGTCAAGTCATGGGTCTGCTAGGAAGAAATGGAATAGGTAAGAGTACAGTTGTAGGCATATTATCTGGAAATCTAAGACCAAACTTGGGGGATTTTGCATCACCTCCAGAATGGAGTCAAATTTTAAAACATTTTCAAGGTACTGAACTTAAACCGCATTTTGAGAAAATTGCAAATAACGAATTAAAGGCATCTATAAAACCTCAGCAAGTCTACAACTTGGCAAAAGTATTTGATGGTACTGCAAAAGAACTTTTTGAAAAATATGATGAACGTGGAAAGGCTAAAGAATTAGTTCAACAACTTGGATTACAAAATTCTTTAGAAAATAGACTAACAGATCTAAGTGGAGGAGAATTACAAAGGATAGCTGTGGCAGTTACCGCGTCAAGAGAATCAGACTTCTATTTCTTTGATGAGCCCTCATCTTACAATGATGTCTTTCAGAGAATTGGAGTTGCAAGAGTGATTCAAGATCTCGCTAAAATTGGAAAGAGTGTGATGGTAGTAGAGCATGATTTAACATTGCTAGATTATCTTAGTGATTTTATTGAGATTCTCTATGGCGAGCCTGCAGCATACGGCATAGTTGCAAGCATGCTATCAACTAAGGTTGGAATCAATGTATTCCTAGATGGGTATCTTCCTAATGAAAACGTCAGGTTCAGAGATATCGCATTCAAATTTGATGCAGTTAACACCATAGAGGAATTTGTTACAATTGAGGACATTATGACATACCCAAATTTAGAGAAAAAATTTACAAATTTTTCTCTTTCAATTGAAGCAGGTAGAGTAAGGAAAAGAGAAGTTTTAGGCATTGTTGGTGCAAATGCATTAGGAAAAACAACCATGATGAAGATGATTGCAGGTGTTGAAAAGCCTGATTCTGGAAACATAGAAAGTAAAGTAAAGATTGCTTACAAACCGCAATATCTAACAAATGATTATGATGTTGATGTAATTACACTTCTTGAAAAAGCACATGGTGGAACTATAGAAGAAACTCCAGAAGAAGAGATCATAGTCAATCCAATGAAGATAAAAAAATTATACAACAAATCTATCAAGAATTTATCAGGCGGTGAACTTCAAAAAGTAGCAATTGGGGCATGTCTTTTGCAAAAAGTTGACATTTATGCACTTGACGAACCTTCTGCATTCTTGGATGTTGAAGACAGAATAGCTGTGGCAAAACTTATTCAAAGATATGTAAGATCATATGGAAAATCTGCAATTATAGTTGACCATGACATTCAACTTATGGATTTGATTTCTGATTCAATTGTAATATTTCATGGAACCCCTGGAAGAGAGGGTCATGCAACAACTCCAAAACCCAAAGTTGAGGGCATGAATGAATTCTTGAAATCTCTTGAAATGACATACAGACGAGATGAAACAAGTATGAGACCCAGAGTAAACAAATTGGAGAGTCGACTGGACAGAGAGCAAAAACAATCTGGAAAGTTTTACTATAGAAATTGACAAAGATGCTAAAACAGGCAATGATTGGAATCCTCACAGAAGTAGAGGCAGACGAGCTTTATGGTGCCTTTGATCAGATAGGAAATATAATCATACTAAGAATTCCAGATTCTCTTTTACACAAAAGAAAGATAATTGGCGAAGTACTTTTAGATAAAGTAAAGACAGCCAGATCAGTTTATTGTCAATCATCCCCAGTTGAAGGAGATTTTAGAATAAGAAAACTTGAGTTGCTTGCAGGAGAAGACAAGACTGAAACTGAATACAAAGAACATGGCTGTAGGTTTAAAGTAGATGTAGAAAAGACCTTTTTTTCTCCTAGGCTTTCAACTGAGCGAGATAGAATTGCGGGGTTAATCAAAGAGGGGGAGACAATAATCAATATGTTTGGAGGAGTCGGGATGTTTTCTATTGTTGCAGCAAAGAAAAAGAAATGTCATGTTTACAACATAGATATCAATCCAGATGCAGCGAGATTATGCTCAGAAAATATATTATTAAACAAACTAAAAGGAACTGTTGAATCCATAGAAGGTGACGCTACAAAAGTAATAGAAGAAAGATTACTTGAAGCAGGAGACAGAGTTTTAATGTTATTACCTGAAAGATCAGATGAATTTTTGGATTCTGCTATAAAAGGAGCAAAGAAAAAAGCAATAATTCACTATTACTGTCACATCCATGCAGAAAAAAAAGATCAGGTCGCTTTACTTGCACCACAGCATTTTCTAAGTGTTGTAAATGTCAAATCAGAAATTTTAGGGGCAAAGATAGTAAGACCAGTAGGTCCAAGATTTTATCAAGCAGTTGTTGATGCTGCAATATCCAAGTAATTACTTGTCATCGGTTACAAGAGAAGACGGTGATGGTCTTGAGGTTGCCATGTTGTATCCTATCCAAGAAATGACTCCAAGAATTCCTCCCACTGCCATCAATACTGAGAGCTGTAGTACAATAGGACTCCATTCAGAGAGCATTAGCAGATACGCATACATAAAAAACCCTACAATTGCCAAGACAAAGATCATAATTCCAATATTTCGTTGTCTTGTCATAAGCTAGAGTCTTTTTCTGACTTATTTATTTTAATCTAGTAAGCGAACTCAATTGCCATAAGATACGCATCTTCGCCATCACGATAGTAGGCTTTTAGTCTCTGTTTTATTACAAATGCAAGTTTTTCATACAATTTTACGGCTTCATTGTTACTACATCTCACTTCAAGATAGAGCTCATCACATTTTTTCAATTTTACTCCCGCAATAGACTCTTGAACTAGACCCTCTCCAATTCCCTTTCGTCTATAATCTGGTAAAACTGCTACAGATACAACATGACCTTTTTTTACAAATCCAAGTTTTTTGAAGTTTGAAAAGCCATATTCAATTTTACACATGATATATCCAACAAGTCTCTTATCTACCTCAGCTACTAGAAATGCTTCAGGTAATTCAGTAAGTAGACTTTCATAGAAATAGTCAGAATAATGTTCTGGTAATGTTTTCAGGTTTATCTCCATAGTTGAAATTAAATCAGATAGATCGCATCTTCTAATGACACAGTTTCCAATTTCTCTTAATGCTACCTGCATCCTGATCATACTGGAATTATTAATTATTTAACTTTAAGCAAATAAGGGAAATAATTAAAGCCAGCCAAGGATGCATATCTGAACATATCAACTCTTGACGAAGTTCTATCTGATGTTTCCTCATATTTTTCCATAGTAGGATTTAATCAAAGTCCAACTATACTACAAATTGAGATTCTGGGAAATAATGTATCTGAGAAATTCCCTCAACTGGTTCGAAAGATGGAACCAAAGAATATGATAGTCAGATTAGAATCAAATTTTGGGAAAACATTTTTACTGATTTCAAGATTTGTGCCTCCAAAGTCACGACGATCGTGGATTCCCAGAGCATTGTTTATCGCAACAATAGTAACGGTAATGATTGATGGTTACTATCGCGCCATCAGTACAAACTCAATTGTCAAAGGAGATGACCCATTATACATTGCTGTCCTATACACCATCTCCTTACTGGGGATACTTGGAATTCATGAACTTGGTCACATGATTGCATCAAAGAAACACAAACTCAAGATCAGCTGGCCTTATTTTATTCCAGGAATTCCCATACTGGGTTTCATACCAACTTTTGGAGCTCTCATAATGTCTCGTGGATTAATTGTAAATAGAAATATACTTTTTGACATTGGTATTTCGGGCCCCATAGCAGGCCTTATTGTAGCAATAATTGTTTCCACATATGGTGCATACATATCTCCAATGGTACCAAGTTCACAAGCCCATGAACTTATACAGAAATCAGGTCTTATGGAATTACATTCTAGCATACTAATGGATGCAACAATTTCCCTTGTTGGAAAACATGTTCCTAATCAAGAACTTGTAATGTCACCAGTTTTGTTAGCTGCTTGGTTTGGATTTCTCATAACATTTCTCAATCTTTTGCCAGCATGGCAACTTGATGGCGGTCACATAGCTAGAGCAACCTTTGGTGTTAAATGGCACAGAATTTTGACATATGCAAGTATAGGAATATTATTTTCTACAGGATATTACATAATGGCAGTATTTGTTTTGATGTTTAGTATGAGAAGTCAAGATGTAAAACCATTAGATGACATTTCACCATTATCTAAAAAAAGAAAAAGAATGTTTGCACTAGTTATTGTACTTGCGTTTCTTTGTGCACCATTACCATTTTCCATTCTTACCTAAGTAATACATGTGAACCATCAGAAACAATTACGACTTTTTGTCGATCACCATATGTTTTAAGAACATAGTCAATGGCTTGTTTTGCTCCACTAAATGGAATCATTCCAAGTTTATCTTTAGTGAAAAGATTTGGTAAAATTGATACAATACCTATTCCAAATTTTTTGTGCATTTCTGTTAGAAATAGAAGATCGTCCATTCCCTCTACGTACTTGGAAGGATTCTTTAGTCGATCTAGGCTCATTCTGCCTTCTACATACTGCTGGATTGCCTCAGAACCTAACCCATGTTTACATTCTGCAAGAAGAATTACCAATCCTTCTTCCTTTATAGCATTTGAGCAATTCCAAACGGTGGACAGAGATCTGCTAAATGTTTCATTGCTTGATTCTTTTCCAGTGCTGACAATTGCCACTCTATGTTTTTCAGTTTGTTGTATTGCAATAGATGATAATGATGTTGAGAGTAAAGAAGTCGATGATGGATGGCCAGTTGCAATATCAATTACTCCGGTTTGATTTGCTACTATCTCTATAGCGGATATTTCAAATCCATCAGTAAATTTTTTTGCGACATCCATAGTTTTTAATTCATAGCCAGGAAGAGGGAGATTTCCTTCTCTTTTCTCATATGCCTCAAGCATATTGTCTTTGCCAAATCTTCGTAATAATTTGGTAGAAATATTATTGTATCCAAACAAACCATCAAATTCCATCTCACCAAAAAAAATGAGATTTGCATTAGAAAATTGAGATGCATTAAATTCGGATATAGATATCGTGGGATCGGAAAAGATATTTTTTAGAGAATGTAAGTTTGATTTGTCTACCAAGAATTTAGGTTTTGGAAGAGATTTCTTTGTACAAATATCCAACAAAACTGAGATAACTTTTTGAATAGTTTTAGAATGCTCCATAATAACAAATTCTGTAGGTTTTGACATGTCAAGAGATTCCAATTTCGTTGCAATCTCTGAATCAGTCAAGTTTACACCTCCAGAAACTATCTGTTTTTCGAGATTCTCTGCCTTTACATCAAGAACTACGTCTGTAGGTCCATAACTGAGCCAAATTTCAGGCATACCATACCGATGGGACAGTTAAAATAAATCTAGTTCGGTAAATTTTGCTGTGGATTTTGTCAAAGAATTTGCGATATTTTTGCAAGAAAGCGGTGCAATCAAATTTGGAAATTTCAAGCTTTCCAGCGGAAAAGAAAGTGCGTATTACATAGATCTAAGACTAGTACCAAGTTTTCCACATCAATTTAGAAAGATGGTAAAATCTCTTCAAAACTTGATATCGGAGAAAATAGGTTTAGATAATTTTGATTATATCGCATCGGTTCCAACATCAGGGCTTGTAATAGCATCTGCTTTGGCCATAGAAACTGTAAAGCCTCTGATTTACATCAGACAAAAGCCAAAGGACTATGGTACAGGTAGCCTCATAGAAGGAAAGATACCTGAAGGGTCTAAAGTAGTTCTAGTAGATGATGTTGGAACGACAGGTCATTCATTACTTAATGCTGTCAGGGCTCTAAAAGATGCCAAAATAGTAGTAGATTCTGCATTTGTTATAGTCAATAGGCTTGAAGGTGCAAGGGAAAACTTGGAAAATGAGAAAGTAAAACTGTATGAGATTACAGACATACTTGCAATTTCTAATGCTTTGCACGCTGAAAAAATTCTCGACGAACAAACTTTGAATAGAATTAAAAAACAGATGAGTGCAGTATAATTTCTAACAGATTTTCTAAATTAGCTAACGTAAATCATTAGTTCTTTTTCTTCTAAAAGTGTGTGCAGATTATGTACTGATCTGTAAACGTCAGATTCTTTTTTTGCACCAGTACACACAAGTTTGCCAGACGCAAATAGTAGTAGTACAGTTTTAGGATCAATCATTCTATGTATTAATCCTGGAAATTGCTCTGGTTCATACATACTTCTTGGAAGACTTCTAGCAGCTTGTTCCAAATGTATTTTCCCACCAAGATTAGCAGAGGCAACCATATTCTGGATTGTGATGACTGCATCTTTTTTTATTTTAATTCCACCCTTTCTTAATTTTTGAACAACAGTTCGTACTGCAGCAATTGATTGTTCTTCAGATTTTGCTCCAGTGCAAACCATTTTTCCAGAACTGAAGATCAATGTTGCAGTTTTTGGAGACGTTATTCTAAATACTAAACCAGGAAATTGTTCAGGATGATATTCAACATCAGGAAATGTTTGAGTTATAACATTAAGATCAATTTTTTGATCAACAGAAGCTGAAGCCACAACATTTTCTATACTTACAATAGGTTTTGTTTGTGGCATTTTCGTGGATATATATGCGCTTTATATATACTCTATAACATTTCTTGAAGACATTCTTTGTGTCAAATTTATCAAATTATTTCTAAGAGAGAGGCAGCTCAGACAAATGCCTTTACATCATCAGTTCAGTTATAACTCTGATTCTTCATTGCGGCCAAATGAAGATAATTTACTGCTTATTTTAAAATTAGTATATCAAAATGAAAATTTAGAAAATCATGATATCACTTGTTCTAGATCAGCATTTCACCAAAGAGGAAAACATGGTCATAATAGATACAGTATAACAACAAAAGGAACTAAATAGTGGGCCCAAAGGGCTTCGATCCCTTGGCTCACCGGTTATGAGCCGGTTACTCTACCAAGCTGAGTTATGGGCCCTACGAAAGAGCAAATTGAGATGCGCTATAAAATAGTATAGAGTTAGCAATATGCATCGTAACAGCTATCAAGCAATAGATTTTGAGCTACTAAGGATTTGTTGGCTGTTTCTACTAAATCATCCTCTTGTGATACAGAAGTTTTTTCTAAGATTTTTCGCCAAAGAGCTGCATGTCTTATGTCAGCTTCTGCATGAAGTCTGAAATATTCTATTGCATCATCTTCTGACAAACCATAGAATTTTCTCAATCCATCTATCTTTGATAAACTAATTTTTGGAATTTCCTGTTCCAAAGCATACATTGCAGCAGCTCCACCCTCAAAGGAATTCATAAGACATGAAAGATTTGAAATGGCTTGTTTTGTTTTATCAAGACCAGCATAATTTCTTAGTTCATTTTGTGATACACCTAGTGCACTGGCAAATTTTACCCATGGTTCTATATGCTCAGATTCTTCATCTCTATTCGAAGCAATTTTACTCTGAATTTCAGATGGACTTTTTACCATAACTTTGTCTACAAATGAGGGAACTGCTTTTACTAGTTGAAAGTATTCTTTTGAATAACCACTAAGAGATTCCATTGATAATTTACCTTCACTCCACATGACATAGAATTTGTGTTTTAACAAACTCTGCTCTTCAATCATCTTGTCAATTCTTTGAATAAGAGAACTCATAGCTATTATCCAATTCGGGTAATAAAAAAATCTTTTGAATGGCTGCAAAAGGATTTTATGGATAACAATTAGGATGCAAATTGGGCTCCAGTGGTGTAGACCGGTCAAGCATGGGGGACTTTCAATCCTCCGACCCGGGTTCAAATTCTCAATGATGAAAATCCCGGCTGGAGCACCACTCTCAAAAGCATTAATATTCTAACCGTGATCTAGAGATGATAGTGTAATTCTTGGATAGAAAGAATTTCGAGATAAATCCACTCATAAAAGACTTTGAAAGCTACATCAGTAAGGTCGATGATGCAATTAAGCAAGAATTAGAATTGTATTCTGCCTCAGAATTCTTTGAACCATTACAGTATGCGTTGGAAGGAGGAAAGAGGATAAGACCTTTGATTCTCATCCTAGCAGCAGAAAGCATTGGAAAATGTGATGAAAATGCATATACTGCATCATGTGCTGTGGAATTTTTACATACCGAATCTGTGATTCATGATGACATAATTGATAATGAAATTCTAAGAAGGAGAAAAGATCCTTTTCATATAAAATATGGATACAATACAAGCATAATAACTGGTGATTTTGTTCTTGGTTTGATTTTAAACATATCATCTCGTCTAGATAATGCAAGGATAGCAAGAGAGCTTGCAATTACTGCAATGATGATGAGTGAGGGAGAAATGCTTGAAACTAGACTAGAGACAAGCGATGATGTAACTTATGATGATTACGTAAAGGTAATGGAATACAAAACTGCTACTGCATTTGAAGCAGCTGCAAAGATTGGAGCAATATTAGGTGGAGGTAATGAAGAACAAATCTTGGCATTTGCAGAATATGGTAAAAACATGGGAATAGCATATCAGATCAGAGATGATTTACAAGATTGGAATAACGAAGATAAATTATTCAACATATTGATTAAGAAAAGTTCTGATCCGCGTATTGTATTTGACCGCATGGATGAAATGCTAAAGAATTATTCCAGTAAAGCAAAGTCAGCATTAAGAAAAATTAATGACAGTCCTGCAAGAATGAGATTAGAAAGTCTTCTAGACTTTACTATGCTTAGTGTATAGCTGGCAATCCGCTTAGAATAGGGACAGCTGATTTTGCAAATTGTATAACTGGATCTGGATATATTCCGATTCCTACAATGAAGATTATTGAGAATATCATAACTGCGATTACTGATCTCGGTTCTTTTAGTCTCTTGTTTGATTCTCCTTCCTCGAAATACATCTTTCTTATTATCCAACCATAGTAAGCAAGTGAGAGAGCACTGTTAAGAACTCCTGCCACGGCCAAATATGGAGCCCATGACAAAGTATGACCTGCATCTATCGCGGAGCCAAATAACATTAGTTTACTCCAAAATCCGTTGAGGGGAGGTACACCAGCTAACGCAAGTAATGAAATCGTAAGACCAAGTGCAGTAATAGGCATTCTTTTGCCAAGACCTTTTATTTTCTCAATGTGAGTTACACCAAGAGTTGTAACTATTCCTGCAACAGCAATGAATGCAGCTGCTTTCATTACAGAGTGATTCAAGATGTGAAATAATGAGGCTTGAATTCCAATTGGAGAAATAGGTGCTACACTAAGACCAATCAGAATGTATCCGGCTTGACCAATACTAGAGTAAGCAAGCATTCTTGTGAGGTTTCTCTGTTTTATTGCAGCCAAATTTCCTACGGTCATAGTCACTATAGCAATTATAGCAAGTGCAAATGCCCAGTGAAGATTTAGTGCTATCGCACCCATAATTATCACCCTCAACACTGCTGCAAAGCCAGCTTTCTTTGTACCAGCTGCAAGCAATGCAGCAATTGTAGGTGGAGCGCCTTCGTATGTATCAGGCAACCACATGTGGAATGGAACTAGACCAATTTTGAATCCAAAGCCAGCTATGAACATACCTACAGCTAAAATTGCAAGTGGTACCATGTCAGGACTGAGTTTTGAAAATCCTGTAATTACTTGTTCAATGTTAGTAGAACCTGTTAGACCATATGCAATTGAGATTCCATAAATTATGATTCCAGATGATAAAGCTCCAAACAAAAAGTACTTGATTGCTGCCTCATTTGATGCAGGATCCTTTTTGAGATATCCCGCCAATACATATGTTGGAATGCTCATGAGTTCCCATGCTACGAATAACATTACTAAATCAGTGGAGTATGCAATCAGTATCATTCCAATTGATGAAAGTAAAATTAGTGAGTAGTATACAGCGGGATTTGCTCTTCCGCGCATGTAGTTAAATGAGCCAACTGTTGTCATTATTCCAACAATTAGCATTGCTATTGCAAAGAATGATCCAAACCTGTCATCAACAAGAACATTTTGTGAAAATATTGCAGATGGTGTTACGTTCTTGGCAAGTATTTGATAAATAACAACTCCAATTGCAGATAATAACGCTCCAAAAGTTATAGCTCCATAAAGTGAGGAACCTTTCTCTTTTCTTGCTACACTAATTACTGGAATTATTACTCCAACTGCTCCAAGTATAAGAGTTAACAAAATTGGTGTTGATGTGAATTCTATCATTTTTTATCTCCTAAATCAACAATAGGAATACTACGATGAGTATACCTACTCCAAAAATGTAAAGATATGATTGTGAAACTCCTGTTTGTGTTGCTTGCATTATTCTTGCACCGCCAGCCATAGTTTTTTCTGGGATCACATTGAATCCTTCCAATACAAAATTCTCAAAGTATTTGTAAAGACCTCTGGCAACGTATAATGGGGCCACTACAAATCCCCAGTAGATCAATGCGTTAAGGTACCATCTGTTTAAGAAGAATTTGTGAATGGCGTAGAAGAATATGTTTGAATTTACAAATTTTACAGGATCGGCAAATCTTCCAATATAG
>Ga0208566_1001877_pt1 | contig 11695 bp, 3 predicted proteins | sample PL_2010_150m_FD_184159 | JGI IMG/M metagenome (GOLD analysis project Ga0208566, IMG submission 184159) | Freshwater microbial communities from Powell Lake, British Columbia, Canada to study Microbial Dark Matter (Phase II) - PL_2010_150m... | ecosystem: Environmental > Aquatic > Freshwater > Lake...
TCGACCTGAGGCCCATGCCGAACGGTGTTTATTCCGTGATCTTTGAAAACAGCCAGAAACAGGTGGTGAAGAAGATCGTCATTAATAAATAGCGAAAAAGAGGAAAGAATAAGTATTTTTCATTCTTCATTCTTCATTGAAAAAGCTGCATCGGAAACGATGCGGCTTTTTTGTTAATATTTTCTTAAACATAAAATGACCGGAGTCTATTAAAATCTTTTACATTTGTTTGATAACAATAATTCTTCCAGAAAAAGTCGTTGAAAGCTATACTGTGCAGGTTAAACGAAACATGCCGGATGTGATTCTGAATCATGCGATTTAATTGACGGGGGCAACTTGATATTGAATTAACGGATAATTAATAATCTATCAGAAAAATAAACACTATGAAAAAATTTACGCTTTTAGCCATTAGTTTTTTGGCTGTTTTATTCTTTGGAATGAACGGCATCAGCAAAGGACAGGTATTACTGGATGAGAACTTTTCATATCCTGCCGGTGATCTGCTAACGGCTCACGGATGGACTGCGCATTCTGGAGGCGGAACTAATCCAATAACCGTAAACAATGGAGGATTGACATTTACCGGTTATATTGATTCCGGAATTGGGAATGCGGCCTTGGTTGACAATACCGGTGAAGACGATAATAAAACTTTCGCTGTCCAGTCATCAGGCATCATCTATGCTGCATTCATGGTAAATGTTACCACTACTGCAGCCGGGTATTTTTTTCATATTGGCCCTGATCCGATTTCAACGACGTTCAGAGCAAGGGTATTCATGGATGCAACTAACCATTTTGGTATCAGCGTTGGCACTGGTACTGTTACCTATTCGGGTTCGACCTATACACCAGGAACAACATACCTGCTTGTGGTTAAATATGAAATTGTCGCCGGAACCACCAATGATTTAGTAAGCCTGTTCATTGTTGATACGCCAATACCTGTTACAGAACCAACACCCACAATTGGCCCGCTTACAGATGCGTCCCAAGCAGACATCAATCCCGGTTCCGTCGCATTGCGTCAGTTTTTAGCCACTCAAAATGTGTTAGTTGACGGGATCAGGGTTGGATTAACCTGGGCAGATATTATAGGAACTTCTGTTTCAGCCCCAACCATTCAGGCAAGCAACATCACCTTCAGCAGCATCACAACAACCGGGATGACCGCCAGCTGGACCGTCGGGAACGGCGCCAAGCGGATCGTGATCATGAATACCACAAACAGCTTTACAAACCCCGTGGATGGCACCGATCCTTCTGCAAGTACAGTTTATGGCGGATCCGGCGAACAGGTGGTTTATAATAACACCAGCAATACCGTCAGCGTCACAGGTCTGAGCGCCAGTACCACCTATTGGTTCAGAGTTTACGAATACAACGGTACCGGAGCCACAACAAAATATCTCACCACAACGGCCACAGGAAACCCGAACAGCCAGGCTACTTCTGCTGCTGCAGTAGCTCCGTCAATTTCATTGCCAACATCAGCAACCATTACGAATACCACAGCAGTTCTTGGCGGTACCATTACCGCTGATGGCGGTGCAGCCATCACTGAACGCGGGACTGTTTGGAAAACATCCCCCGGGGTTGCCATTACCGACAACAAGCTGGCCGAAGGAGGCACTACAGTTGCCACTTTCTCGCATACCCGTTCCTCGTTGCCTGCAAAAACACAGATCTATTATAAAGCTTATGCCACAAATTCAGTGGGGACGAGCCTCACGAGCGAAGCCTCTTTTTACACACTGGCAAATGAACCCACCTCGCATGTCACTGGCTTCACTGCTGTATCAGGCGGAACAACCAGCATCAATTTAACCTGGACTACCGCAGCAACAGGCGCCGATGGCTACCTGATTCTTCAGAAAACAGGGGCAACTCCTCCCACCGGGATTCCCGTTGACGCAACTGGTTACACTGTTGGCGGTGTGCTTGGCGATGGTACCGTGGCTGCATTGGTCACCCCCGGCTCCACGCTTGCAAAATCCATAACCGGATTATCACCTGCAACGCAGTATTCATACACCATCATTCCTTTTGCCTGGGATGGCGCCAACAATGCAACCTATAATTACTATACTGCGCCGACAATTCCAAGTGCCAGTGCCACGACAACCGGAGCAGGACCGACCACCTATACATGGCAAGGCGCCAATAACGGGTTATGGACCACAGCTACAAACTGGAACCCTACCCGTACTGTTATTGCTTCGACCGACCTCCTTCAGTTTAATGATGGCACAACAAAAACAGTGACTGCAGTACCTACTGAAACATTCGGACAACTGATCATGGCCAACAATACCACCATTAACCTGCAAAGTTCCGCAGCAGCTACCCTTACCATCAGCGGGTTAACCGGTACCGACCTGGTTATCCCGACCGGTTGTGCCCTGATCATGAACGCTGCAAATACCATTACCCTTGCTGTTGCAACCGCTGCCACAGGCAGCATTAGCGGGAACATGACATTTTCTTCAACAGTAGCTACAGCACATCGCCTCACGGCTGCAGATCCTGGGGGGATCACCTTTAATAATGGCGCAGTCTTTACTGCAGGCACCTTCTTCTCAGGTAATCCCTTTGGCACAACATCCCTGGGATCAGTCATATTTGCCAGTGGCTCCACCTTCATCCAGCAAGCGGGAAGCAATCCATTTGGAGCAGGCCAGCCGAGCAGTGTCATTGTGTTTCAAACCGGAAGCCTCTATAAGGTTATCGCCAACCTCACCCCGGCCTTCTCTGGCAGAACTTATGCAAACTTTGAAATGGATGCAACCGGCGTCACACTTACCCCAACAGGTGGAAGTCCTGTTTCAATGGATAACCTGAACGTTACCAATGGTACAATGAATTTCAACGTGACGGGACCGACCACCGGCATTCACCAGATCAAAGGGAACATCGTGGTTGCAGCAGGTGGGATTCTGAATTTTTCACCAGCTTCGGCAGGTACAGTCACTCTGAATGGCACAGGTGCCCAGTCGATTTCCGGACCAGGACCAATCACGGCAAGTACAAATTCGATCATCGAGATCGCAAACAGCAATGGAGTCAATCTGAATACGCTGGTTACACTGAACGGCCAGTTAAAACTCACCAGCGGGTTGCTGACACTTGGATCCAGCAACCTGGTTTTGGGAACTGCAGCCACAGTCACAGGTACTCCATCTGCATCCGCTATGATCGTTGCAACAGGAACGGGACAATTGCAAAAGGGATTTGCAACAGGATTCACGGGTAGTTTCGTTTATCCCGTTGGAGATAACACTGTAACCCCGGAATATTCTCCTATAACACTGAATTTCACCAGCGGAACCTTCGCAGCCAACAATTATGCAGGTGTAAATCTTGTCAATTCCAAATACCCAACCGATCCAAATTTTATCAGTTACCTGAAACGTTATTGGAACCTTTCCCAAAGCGGTATCACAGGGTTCAACTGCAATGCAACTTTTCAATATGTAACTGCAGATGTAAATGGCACCGAAAATCAAATTTCTACTATACTGGTCAACCCGACACCCTACTTTGCCTATGATCTGGCAAATATTGCCCTGCACCAGCTTACAGCAAGTGGATTGACTTCATTCGGAACCTATACAGGAACGCAGATACCACCCACTGTTGTTTCAAACGCCGCAACCGCGATCGGAGCGAACATTGCAACCCTCAATGGTACGGTAAAAGCCAATAACCTTAGCACAGCTGTTAATTTCGAATATGGATTGACCACCAGTTATACGACAATGGTCGCCGCAGTACCTGCAACCGTTACCGGCAACACGGTTACCAGCGTCTCAGTAGCCCTTACAGGGCTGACACAAAACACCCTCTATCATTTCAGGATTAATGGTTTCAATTTGGCTGGAATATCCTATGGTGCCGATATGACATTCACTACGACCTGTCCTATACCCGGAGCTGCCGGTACAGTAACCGGCCCTGCAAGTGTCTGCAGTCCCGGAACCGGATACGTATATTCTGTTCCGGTAATTACCTACGCTGCAACCTATAACTGGACCGTACCTCCAGGGGCAATCATTACTGCCGGCGGGAATACCAATTCAATAACTGTAAGCTACCCGGCTGGCGCTACATCAGGGAATGTTTCGGTTTATGGTTCCAGTATCTGCGGAAATGGTGCGGCATCACCAAACCTGGCCGTTACTGTCAATGCCCTACCAGTGCCAACGATCACCGGTACCACCAGCTTGTGTGTTAACTCCGGCTATTATAATTACACCACCGAAGCAGGGATGACCAATTATACATGGACAGTTTCCGCAGGCGGTGTCATCAATTTCGGATCAGGAACTTTCCAGGTCACGGTTTCCTGGATCGCGGCAGGCAACCAGACCATCAGCGTCACTTATACATCCACGGCAGGTTGCTCTGCAGCTGCACCCACCGTTAAGACTATCACGGTTAATCCTCTTCCCGGCGCTGCCGGCACCATCACGGGGATACCCAGCGTTTGCGCCGGTGCATCCGGGGTCCATTATTCGGTTGCCGCCATTTCCAATGCCACATCTTATGTCTGGAACCTGCCGGCAGGCGCCACAATCACTTCAGGTTCCGGAACCAACGCCATCGTTGTGAGTTTTTCCACCTCGGCAGTATCGGGAAATATCACCGTTCAGGGTAATAACCTCTGCGGATCCGGTACGATCTCTCCCCCCTACCCCGTTATCGTGGTTCAGTTACCCGGTGCTGCAGGCACCATAACAGGAAATAATTCGGTTTGCGAAGGCGATGCAGGTGTGGTTTATTCCGTATCACCCATTACCAATGCTACGGGATACGAATGGACCGTTCCAACCGGAGCCATCATTGTAAACGGAGCCAACACAAATTCCATCACCGTTAACTTCCCGCCACCTTCTTCATCCGGCAATATCACTGTATATGGCACCGACTTCTGTGGAAACGGAACTGTTTCTCCAAACTTCGCAGTGACCGTAAAACCGGTTCCTCCGGCTCCCGTGATCACAGCCGGCCTGAATACTCTTACAAGCTCTGCCACAACGGGGAACCAATGGTATTTCAACGGGACAACGATCTTAGGTGCAACGGGACAGATCTATGTTGCGGATCAATCAGGCGACTATACGTGTATTGTTACACTTGATGGTTGCAGTTCTGCAATATCCAACGTGATCAATATTATCATTACCGGAAGCGGCGGTAAGAATGCGGCAGAAACGATCAGTGTTTACCCGAATCCAAATGACGGGCAGTTTGTTCTTAAAATCGAAGGTACTGCTGCGCAGGAGGCTACCTACGACCTTTTCGTGGTGAACAACCTGGGTGTAAATATCTTTGAACTCAATGACCTGAAAGTGAAAGGCAATTTCCGTAAAAACATCGACCTTCGCCCGGCCCCGAATGGAGTCTATACCATCATTTTGAAGAATAATGATCTGAATGTTATGAGAAAGATTATTGTTAATAAATAGCGAAATAGCGAAATAAAAAAAATATTCATTTTTCATTCTTCATCTTTCATTCTTCATTAAAGAAGCTGCATCGGGAACGATGCGGCTTTTTTTACCTTTGTACCTGTCCAAAAGAAAAGATTGAAGTTGTGGGAAAGAAATTTTTTCATGCTGCTTTATTGATCACCTGTTTTTCGGTCTCTTCCCATGCCCAGTATTTCAGCACGGGACAGGACCCGGCATCGTTACACTGGCGGCAGATCCGGACAAAGAACTTCCAGTTGATCTATCCGCGGGAATTCGAAAAAAAAGGACAGTACCTCGCAAACATCCTGGAGATCGTCCAAAGAAATGAAACCAAAACCTTATCTGCAAAAGTTTCCCGGATCCCCATCGTGATCCATTCCTTGTCTTCTGAATCAAATGGAATTACAGTATGGGCGCCAAAACGGATCGAACTTTATTCCTGCCCACCACAAAACATCTATACAGAGGAATGGCTTGAACAGCTGGCCATTCATGAATACCGGCATGCCGTTCAGGTCAGCAAGATGAACCGGGGGGTTACAAGGGTGCTTTCCTATATTTTCGGAGAACAGGTAACCGGGGGTGTGCTCGGACTCTATATTCCATCGTGGTTTCTTGAGGGAGATGCCGTTTGCACCGAGACTGCACTATCGAATTCCGGCAGGGGAAGAACCTATGCATTTGAAAATGTCCTGAGGGCACAATTACTGGAGAAAGGGATCTGGCCCTATGATAAAGCCGTGCTGGGATCCTACCGAACCTTCATCCCTGATCAATATGAGCTGGGATACCCGCTGGTGGCAGAAGCCCGGAAAACCTATGGGCCGGCATTGTGGAATACCGCACTGGACCGCACAGCGAAACTTCCTTTTATAATCGTTCCATTTTCTTCCGGGATACATAAGGTGACCGGACTTCCAAAAGTGAAGTTTTATAAAAAGATGCTTTCCGATCTTACCAATGATTGGAAAAACCAGGAGAAAGCCATTGCTTATACCGGTTTCATCCCGGTAACAAAAAAAGAGAGTAAAAATCACCCCATCTACCTTCACCCGGTATTTCTGAACGATTCAGTTATTGTTGCAGAAAAAGAATGTATGAATGATCCTGACCAGATTGTGCGGATCGACCGGAAGACCGGGAACGAAAAGAAGATCGTGACGATGGGAACGGCTCAGGATGAATCCATTTCCGTTAGCAGGAATTACATCGTCTGGTCAGAGTTGCAACCTGATGCAAGGTGGCAGAACCGCGATTATTCTGTCATCCGGATCCATGACCTGCATACCGGCAGAACCCGGAACCTCACCTGGAGAAGCCGCTATTTTGCGCCATTCCTCTCTCCGGATGCCAAACAGATTGCCACCATTAAACTGGATCCCTTAAACAGTTGTTCGATTGAGATCCTTGAACTCCCAGGTGGGAAAACGGTAAAAAGTTTTCCCCTGGAAAAAAATGATCTGGCCCTCACGCCCAACTGGTCGTCCGACGGAAATAACCTGGTCTTTACCATCCTGAATCAAAATGGGAAGAGCCTCGCCGGTTTGAATATCCTAACCGGGAAGATCAGGTATTACCTTCCCTTCAGCTTCACAGACATCTCAGGACCCGCCTTTTACCATCACAGCCATCTTCTTTTTGCTGCCGACTATTCGGGAATCGGAAACATCTATGCCGTCGATACCGCTACGAAAAAGATCTACCAGGTCACCTCCTCACGGTTTTACGCCACCGATCCTGATTTTACCAGAGACCGTATGGAGATTATTTATTCTGATTATTCTTCTGACGGGCTTCGGGTTGTACAGGTAGAGGTTGATACCACCAGCTGGATCCCGCTGGAAAAAATCACCGATACCTCCATCAAACTCTATGAGCCCCTGGTTAAACAGGAACAGGCAAACATCCAGGACAGCGTCAGTGACCGCAGGATTTATAAGATGCTCCAATCCGATACCTGTGACCTGGCAAAGGATACGATACGGGGTAAGTTTTTTGCGTCGAAACCATATAACAAATTCCTTCACCTGTTTAACCCCCACAGCTGGGAACCTGCCACTTTTAATGCCGGCAACATGTTGCTCAAACCCGGGATTTCAATACTTTCCCAGAATGTGCTGAGCAGTATGTTTGCCAGTGCAGGTTGGGAATACAATACCAATGAAGCAACCGGGAAGGTTTTTGCCAACCTCAGCTACCAGGGCCTATACCCGGTGTTTGACCTGGGTTTCGATATCGGGAACCGGGCTGCATACTATCTTGCAGGTAAGAATGAAACGGTCAGGTTTACCTGGCAGGAGATGAATCTCAAATTGCATGCAAGCATCCCCTGGAACTTTTCGCGAGGGAAGTTTTACCGCTACCTGACCCCGTCCATCGGCACCACGATGATCGGCATCACATACAATGCTTCCACCCCATCGCGGCTCACCAAAGGATTGATTACTACTATCGATTACCGACTCTCCGCCTCACAGTATCTTCGATCCTCCCCAAAAGACATGTTCCCCCGGCTGGGACAAACCCTTGATCTCAAATTCAGGAATACACCCTTTGCCGGAAACCAGATGGGCGACATCTTTGCTGCACAAACCAACCTCTATTTTCCGGGGTTTATTAAACACCAGGGGATTTGGGCATATGGCGCATACCAGTCGTACCACCGCAACATTAATACCTTTTACACCTATGCCAGCATCATCAATTTCCCAAGAGGATATATAGGCATCATGGATGAACAGGTCATGAGCGTTGCGTTGAACTACAAGCTGCCCCTCTTCTACCCTGATCTGAGCCTGGGATCATTGGTTTATTTCAAACGGTTCAAATTGAATCTTTTCTTCGACTGGGCACAGGGATGGACAGGGAAACAGGTGAACATCTACCAGTCAACCGGTGCTGAGCTGACAACCGACCTGCACCTTCTGCGGTTTCTCTACCCGTTCGATCTCGGTGTGAGAATGGTGTACTTCCCTGCCAACTCTTCCTGGGGATGGGAGTTCCTCTATGCTATTAACCTCTAATCCAAAAATGAAATGAGAAACCGCTGCTAAGTCAGTTGGCGAGTTGGTGAATTGGCGAGTTAGCGAGTAATAATTACGAATTACGAATGAATTGAAAAAAATTTCGCTATTTCGCCATTTCGCTACTTATTATTTGTGGAAGTTCTTAATAAACTCCTCAACTTCCGGAACTCCGCCTTGGTAGATAAGATATCCATTGTATGGTTCGCGGGGTGTGGTTTCGCCGTTGATGGGTGTCAGCATGATCTCTTTCACCTTTTCCAGGTCGTTGGTCTGTCCCAGTGCCCAGCTTAGCTTGATATAAGCTGTTTCCGGCAGCATATTTTCCGCAGGTACGATCCCTTTTGCCATCAGGTCGCGCCCGGTATCGTAAACAAACATGTGTACATATCCCCAGAGCGTCTGAACGGTCATGTAGATAGCAACGCCTTTCGCGATGGCCCTTTCGATGGCCGGGTAGATCGGTTTGTTCACATGGCCGAGCCCCGTGCCGATGATGACGATCCCTTTGTAGCCGTTATCAACGAGCGAGTCGATCATATCCGGGTGCATGTTGGTGTAGTAATAGAGCATGGCCACCCGTTCGTCGAAAAAAGGCAGGATGGTTACTTTCCTGTCCTTGCGGCGGTGGTTGTACTCTGTCTTGATGGGAACCACGCCCGCCCGTGTCACCGTTGCCAGCGGCGTATCGCCGATAGTACGGAAGGTGGAACGGTAAGATGAATGCATCTTTCGTACCCTCGTTCCCCTGTGCAGGAATGCATATTCATCGGAAGTAGGCCCAAACATACAGACCATCACCTCCGCAATATCGCCATGCCCTGCTGCCGTTGCGGCATGCATCAGGTTCAGCGCCGCATCGGAACTGGGACGGTCGGATGAACGCTGCGAGCCAACAAGAACGATGGGAATGGGTGAATTCTGCACCATGAAATTCAGTGCAGCCGAGGTATAATGCATGGTATCGGTTCCATGGCCGATGATGATGCCGTCGATGCCCTTCTCGATCTCGTTGCCGATGGCCACTGCCAGTTTTTTGTACTGGTCGGGACCCATGTTCTCGCTGAAGACTGCAAAGAGTTTTTCCGTTGTGAGGTTACAGATATCGGCCAGCTCGGGAACGGCTCCATAAAGTTCGCCCGGAGAGAAAGCAGGGATCACTGCTCCGGTGCGGTAATCCAGCCGGGAGGCTATGGTACCGCCGGTGCCCAGCAGTTTTACATTCGGCTTTCCGGCTGTATAGGGAAATTCCTTTTCCGGGATGTGATAAATTGCTTTTTTATAGCCGAGTTCCTGGATATCGTTGATTGTATTGATATCCACCCCGATGTTGTAGCCCGTGAAAAACTTCAGCACGAGGTGCTTGTCGTCGGTGTTCTCGGCACGCGGCAGAATGGTGCCTTCGAAAACTCCCCGGGTGGTATCCACCTTCACCTTCGCCCATACCCGTGCATTGAACCTCATCATCACTTCGAGTGCCCGTCCTTTGTAGCCTTGAAAAATATCGTCGCTCATTGTTTAGTTTTCTTAAGATCCTGGAATCGTGTTAAAAGAGTATTCGTTTACTCAAATCACCCAGGGAGACATTTCCGAGTGCCATTGTGCTAAGGTTGCCCATCACCCATCGTACCCCGGCACCTTCGTCTGTGGATGTGCGGGTCTGCTGGTATTTTTTGATCAGGAAGGGCAATTTCAAAATGATCTCTTCCAGTGTGATCTCTTTGAATCCGATTGTCACCAGGATCGATTCGTAATCCATCTTGGGATGCTGGTAGAGATGCAGCAGCATCCGTTTCGAGATGGCCAGGTCAAGGTTACGGTTGGCAAGGTAGGCTAATAGCTCATAGACTTTCTGATAGGAGAACTCCGGCAATGCGGGGTATTTCCCCTGGATGTGCTTTAAGGTCTGGGCGAAGAGCGCAGCGGTATACCGTGCAGGGATCTTCAGCTCTACCTGTGACTGTTCGATCAGCGGAACCAGGTTGTTCTTCAGGATATAGGTGTAGGTGTCTTCCGGAACATTCCATTGCTTTAGCTGCTGCATGCGTTCGGAAACGAGGACCGGAAGATGTTCCGAAATTTCTTTGATCGTCTCGTCTTCCAGCGGGATGGGCGCAGAGTCGGTATCCGGGTACATGCGGTCGGCGCCGGGGAGCACCCGTTCAAAGATGGTCGTGCCGTTCTCAAACGATTTCCGCGTCTCATTCGGTACACCCGAGAAGGCCATCAGGCATCGTTCCTGTATCGTCTCGAGCGCCGTGGGAATGTCTTCTGCCGGTCCCCAGAAGATCAGTTGGGCATCGCCTTCCTTGCTGTTCAGTAGCGCCTGTACTTTCTTCCAGCCCTTCTTCCCTACCGTATCTTCGATCATCTCCGAGTGAACCATGTTGGGAAAGTCAATGCAGGCAACCACCTTCATCTTCTCTGACAGTTCGTTGCCAAACATCTTCCCGGGTTGCGTGAAATGCGACAGTATGCCCTGGAACAGCGGGAGGTTCACGAGGTAAATCTTGTATTCAGCCAGTTTCTCGGGAAGCAACGGGAGCGTGTCGAAGATGATCTCTTTGGCGTCAATCTCCTTATGAGATATTTTCCATCCCCTGGGATCATTCAGTTTCGCTTTCAGCAGGTCGCTGATGCTGAGCAGCGCCCATTGGCGGAAGGCTTCGTTGTGTGTCAGCTCAGGCATCCAGCCTGTGTGTGCCACGCCTTTGATCTCCACACGCGTGCCGCCTTTGCAGCTTACGTTCACGTCGGCGCGGGTCGATCCTATGCCGGTCAAAACCTTCCCCGTGCTGCGGTTCAGGAAACGGATGTAGTCGGCGCCCTCCTTTACTTCGTCAGGGTTCTTGAAATCCGGGTAGGTCACCGTTTCGATGAGTGGCATACCCAGGCGGTCGGTACGGTAAACCCGCACATGGCCGATATCCGAGACTTCGCGGCAAGAGTCCTCTTCGATGCTCAGCTGGATAAGGCGGACCTTTTTATTTCTCAATTGTATCTCGCCTTCCACGCCGATGATGGCGGTTCGCTGGAATCCCGTGGGGATGGAGCCGTCGAGGTATTGTTTGCGGCTGATGTGTACCTCGCCGACGATCTTCAGTTTCGAGAGCAGGGCAATCCCGAGGGCGATACCGAGCGCTTCCAGGTTGAGCGGAAACGGAGGCGTATCGTCCACATCATAAGTACAAG
>Ga0208566_1001879_pt1 | contig 11688 bp, 11 predicted proteins | sample PL_2010_150m_FD_184159 | JGI IMG/M metagenome (GOLD analysis project Ga0208566, IMG submission 184159) | Freshwater microbial communities from Powell Lake, British Columbia, Canada to study Microbial Dark Matter (Phase II) - PL_2010_150m... | ecosystem: Environmental > Aquatic > Freshwater >...
AGGAAAAACTGGCGGAGGTCGTCCGGATCCTGCTTGAAGGAGGGGTCGCCGCCTTTCCGACGGAGACCTTTTACGGCCTCGGGGCGGATGCGCGAAATGAAGAGGCCGTGGAAAAAATCTTCCGGATCAAGGGACGGAACTTCCGGAACCCCCTTTCGGTGATCGTCGCAAACGACCGCGAGGTGATCCCCCTCGTGGAGGAGATCCCGGCGACCGCAAAAATTCTCATGCAGACATTCTGGCCGGGTCCGCTCACCCTGATCTTCCGGGCCGCCCCGTCGGTTTCATCCCGCCTCACGGGCGGCACGGGAAAGATCGGCATCCGCGTCTCCAGCCATCCCGTCGCGAGGTTTCTCGCCGCGGGCCTGGCCGGTCCGTTGACGGCTACAAGCGCCAACCTGTCGGGCGGACCGGAATGTTCCTCGGCCGACGCGGTCATCCGCACACTCGGAGATCTCCCTGATGCAGTCATCGACGGCGGACCCACGCCGGGAGGCGCCGGATCGACGATCCTCGACATCACCGTCTCCCCGCCCCGGATCCTCCGCGAAGGCGCCATCCCGGGCGGCCTCATTCGGGATGCCCTGAACCTGACCCAGGGCCGACCTTACTCTTGAGATCAGGGAAGACGGTCGGCGCCCCCCGGGACCACCGTTATTTTGATAGCCCCTGCCTGCTCCTGGTTGAAGACGATCATGAAGGGAATCTCGCCGTTCGGCGCAATGCGCTCATTCGAGACGTCGCTCCCCTGTTGGATGGATAGCTCCCGCTGAATCTCGGCCTCCGCCAGTGCCCCCAACTCCGTATCCGTGAGCAGATTTCCGCAGTAGACAATCTTTTCCCCGAGAACAACATCGTAGGCATCAGCGATGACCAGACGGACCTTGATCTTTGCAAGCGGGTATGGCGCCTGATTCACGGCAACCCCCTCGATTACGCGGAGGCTCCCCGCAAGGAGATTCGCCACGGAACGCTGACGGATATCCTTGATGCGGACCGGCGCCAGCACCGTCAGTCCGTTTTTCATTTGCGGGGGGACGAGATTTTCGAGAACAGGCACCCCCTGCAGCCATGGAGCCGCCCAGGTCAACACCTGTGTCCGGATCTGGGGGAAAAGATAGAGATAAACCGTTCCCGCTACGACCACGACAAACACCAACAGGGCAATCAACTTCAGAAAGATATGGCCCCAACCAGTTCTTCCTGTCCCACTTGCAGGAGGTTCCTCTTCCGCTATTTCCACGTTTTCTTTTTCATCGGCGGCAGCCAGGCGGGCAAGGGTCTCCTTCACCATTTCCACGCTTTCTTTTTCAACGGCGGCATCCGGATCGGCAAGGGTTTCCTTCCCGAAAGCCGCACCAGGTCCCTCGATCAAAGATTCTCTGCCGAAATTCGATTCTGGCTCTCTTTCCGAACGGATCGGGATGGGCGGCGGCGCTTCCGCCTGAGTTTCCATCCGTTTCAATCGATCTCCCGCCGCGGGAAAGCGATCGTCCGAGTTACGCCTGGCGTCGCTGATCCTTACGGAGGGAATCTCCGTTTCGACAGCGGAGGCGTCATCTACAGACCGCTGCTGGAAGAAGACATGCTTGCAACGGCTGCAACGCACCCACACGCCGTCTCCTGCCATCAGGGTATCGTCAAACCGGAACCGCGTTTCACACTTCCGACACTGGATAATCATACACCCTCCCTCTCAGACAATGTCCCTAAGCACCCGGACATCTGGAAGAAAACGGAATTTCTCATTATAATCGAGCCCATATCCGACCACAAAAGCGTCGGGGATGGGAAAGCCCACATAATCTGCCACAAAGGGAACCCTTCTCCTCACCTGCTTGTCGAGAAATGCACAGACCTTGAGCGAGGCCGGACCTCTCTCCCGCAGAATCTCAACCAGCCGCGAAAGGGTCAAGCCGGTATCGACGATATCCTCCACGATGAGGATATCCCGCCCTGCAACCGGCGTCTCCAGATCCTTGCGGATCAGGACCTCCCCGGAGCTGACGGATCCCGCCCCGTAGCTCGCCATCCGGACAAAATCGACGGTACAAGGAACGTCGAGTGCGCGAATCAGATCGGCCATAAAAACGAAGGCGCCGTTGAGGATACCGACGATCAGCAGTTCTTTCCCCGCATAATCAAGGGAGATCTGGGCCGCAAGCTCTCCGACCCTTCTTTCGATGACCGCTTTCGGGAAAAGGATCTCTGTCGTCGTCTCTTTCATCCTAAGCACCCGGGGAAAAACGTTGCCGCCCCTTTTTTCGCGGGGATACGATGCGGCATCATGTCCCCGTCGATCGGTCCGGAAAGAAAATCAGTCCTACGCACACTAAACGACGTCGCCCCCCCTGTCAACGAAAATCAGGTTGGAGGAACGAGATTGCAGATCAAGGGTAAAGATGATAATCAGGGCACGGAAAATGAGGAATCCTTACCGATACCGGGAAATCCTGCAAGAGAGTGGAACATGACCGATCCGTCCGCAATTTATGATGGCGAACTCCTGCTCGCCGTCGAAAAACCGAGCCGCTACACCGGGGGCGAGGTCAACGCCGTCCGGAAAGACCCGGGGGCCTGCCGCCTCCGTTTTGCCCTTGCCTTCCCCGACACCTATGAGGTCGGGATGTCACACCTCGGCCTTCAGATTCTCTACGCCGTCCTGAACGACCTGCCGGAGGTTGCCTGCGAGCGCTGCTACGCCCCCTGGCCGGACATGGAGGGTGAGCTGCGCCGCCGCCGAATACCCCTTTGCTCGCTGGAGTCGCAGCGGCCGCTTGCCGCCTTCGACATTGTCGGCTTTTCGCTCCAGTACGAGCTTTCCTACACCAATGTTCTAATGATGCTCGATTTGGGCGGGATTCCGCTCCGCCGTGAGGAGCGGGGCGACGAACACCCGCTGATCATTGCCGGCGGTCCCTCGGCCTTCAACCCCGCACCGATGAGCGCCTTCATCGACGCCTTCGTGATCGGCGAGGGGGAGGAGGCCGTCCAGGAGATTGCCGAAGCCGTCATGGCCGTCCGGGCGCGGGGCGGCAAGAGACGGGAACAGCTTGAGGCTTTGGCCGCCGTTCCCGGGGTTTACGTTCCGCTTATGCATACCGGAAATGAACGGATCGGAAAACGGATCATCACCAATCCGGACGCCTGGCGCCAGCCCCTCTGCCCCATCGTCCCGCTGATGAAGACAATCCACGATCGGGTGACCCTGGAGATCGCCCGCGGGTGTACGCGGGGCTGCCGCTTCTGTCAGGCGGGAATGGTCTGGCGGCCTGTCCGCGAACGGACACCCGCCGTCCTTGAGGAGATGGCCGAGGCAATGCTCCGGGCGACGGGGCATGATGAGATTTCCCTCCTCTCTCTGAGCTCCGGCGACTACTCCCGGATCGAACCCCTCCTCACGACGCTGATGGACCGTTATTACACCCGGCGGGTCGCCCTCGCACTCCCGTCGCTTCGCGCCGAAACCCTCACTCCGCAATTAATCGACGGGATCAGGCGGGTCCGGAAGACGAGCTTCACACTCGCCCCCGAGGCGGGGACGCAGCGCCTCCGCAATGCGATCAACAAAGGCAATACGGAGGAGAAGCTGCTCGCCACAACGGAACAGGTCTTCGCGGCCGGCTGGAAGGCGGTAAAACTCTACTTCATGCTCGGCCTTCCCGGCGAGCGGGAGGAGGACCTGGAGGGAATCGCCGAACTCGCCCACCGGGTGCTCCGGACGGCGAAGAACCGGGGTCAGGTGACCGTCAGCCTTTCGACCTTCGTACCGAAAGCCCACACCCCCTTCCAGTGGCAGCGTCAGATAGGCATCGAAGAGACAGCCGCCAGGCAGGAGTTTTTCAAGAGGCGTCTGAAAAACCGGAACATCAGCGTCAAATGGCATGACGCCCGGATGAGCCTCCTCGAGGGGATCTTCTCCCGCGGGGGGGAAGAGACCGGCGTGCTGATCGAGAAGGCCTATCGCCTCGGTTGCCGTTTCGACGGATGGAGCGACCGTTTCCGTTTCGACCTCTGGGAGGAGTCACTCCGCCGGACGGGAATCTACGCCGCGATATCTCTGCGGGAACGTCCGCGTTCGGAAATCTTCCCTTGGGAGCGGATCGATTGCGGCGTCCGCCGGGATTTTCTGCTGGCCGAGGCCAAAAAGGCCGAAGAAGGCGAAGCGACGCCGGACTGCCGGACCGGATCGTGCAGCGACTGCGGTGTTTGTGATCACAAAACCATCCGGGTCATCACCGCCCCCGCGGATGCGCCCGTCGGGACCATCGTCTCCATCTTCGCCGGCAGGGAAGACGCCGCGGGGTCGGAAAAAGCCTTCCGCCTCCGGTTCACGAAACTGGGCGCGGCACGGTTTCTTTCTCACCTGGAGCTCTCCTCTGCCCTCAGCCGGGCGATGATCCTGGGCGGGATCTTCTTCGTCTATTCTCAGGGGTTCCATCCCCATCCGCGGATCTCCTTTGCAGGGGCAACGGCAGTGGGTATGGAAAGCCGCGGAGAATTCGTGGACATCCGCATCCAGAATCCCGGATTGGAGCTAAATACCATCGTCGCCCGGATCAATGCCGGCCTCCCCTCCGGCGTCGCGGTCACGGCAATGCGGGAACTTCCGCCGCATGATTTCTCTCTCGCGGAAATCGTCAAAGGCTTCAATTATGATATTATTCTGCCGGAGGAGATCGGAGAGGAGGATCTGCGGAGGTGCGAAGCCGACATCCTCCGTTTTCTCGACGCGAAGAGTTTCCCCGTCCGCCGGGAAGTGAGCGGGAAGACCGTCCATAAAGAGATTCGCCCTCTCGTCACGGGCCTTACCCTGGACCGGCCCTCCCACCGTATTATTCTTTCCGCCCACTTTGGTCCGGAAGGGACAGTCCGCCCCACCGAACTCTTGACCTCCCTTTTCGGCTTTTCCCCCGAGGCGACCCGCGGTATTCGCATCATCAAGACGGCCACCCACCCGGCCGATTTCGTCGGACCGGCCGACCGGGAACTATTTATGGGGACATGATACGGCATCGTGTCCCCGCCCATGAAGCCGCATCGTGTCCCCACCCAATAAATTTCCTTGACAAATGAACGTTCTTTTCGTTATGGTCCGGATTCAAAATTTTCAAGAGGGAACTAAGCCATGTATGCAGTCATCAAAACAGGCGGTAAGCAGCACAGGGTCACTGAGGGAGATGTGATCACCATCGAAAAGATCAACGGCGACAGAGGGGGAGCGGTCGTTTTTGACCAGGTCCTGATGGTCGAGAAAGAGGGCGACATCCGGGTCGGCAGGCCCGTCGTCGAAGGCGCGAAGGTGGTCGGCGAGATTCTCGCCCAGACCAAAGGCGACAAGCTTACCGTGTACAAGACGAAAAAACGGAAGGGTTACCACAAGAAAACCGGCCACCGCCAGCAGTTGACCAGCATGAAGATCAGGGAAATATCCATTTAAGCGGAGGAGATTATGGCACACAAGAAGGGGCAGGGAAGCTCCCGGAATGGAAGAGACAGCAATTCCCAACGGCGGGGCGTCAAGGCATACGGCGGCGAGAAGATCAGCGCCGGCTCCATCATCGTTCGCCAGGTTGGAACCGTATTTCATCCCGGCAACAATGTCGGGTTGGGGAAAGACTATACCATTTTTTCGAAGATCGACGGCTTCGTGAAATTCGAGCGACTCGACAAGAAGCGGAAGAAGATCAGCGTCTACGCCGCGGCGTAGACACCTATTCTTTTTAGATAACGTAAGGGGAACGGGGAAATGGGCGAGAACGGACGTGAAACCGGGGTAGTCAAGTGGTTTAACGACAAGAAGGGATACGGATTTATCACCCGCTCCTCGGGAGAGGACGTGTTTGTCCATCATTCTGCGATCATCGCGGAGGGATTCCGCAGTCTGGCCGAAGGAGACCAGGTCGAGTTCGCGATCCAGCAGGATCAGAAGGGCCAGGCCGCCGCGGACGTCCACAAGATATAGCGTAACGGTCTTTGTCAGTAGGGGCGCGATTAATCACGCCACTACATCGATGTCCTCCGAACAGGTCGTCAACCCGGGGATAAGCCGGCGGGTTTTGTTTCGGCAGCCGCCGGTCGATATTCTTTAATAGCCCATCAAAAAAGGCGCAACCGCTGCTTCCACACCCGACAACCGGATGACATTTTTTCCTTCCTCCCCCTCCGCGCGAAAAAGGCATAGGCAATTCGGATGAAATTCATCGACGAGGCGAAGATTTACGTCAAGGCGGGCGACGGCGGGCGCGGCTGCGTCAGTTTCCGGCGGGAGAAGTTTGTTCCCCGCGGGGGACCGGACGGCGGCGATGGCGGCCATGGGGGAGATGTGATCGTCCGCGCCTCCCTCAGCCGGCGCACCCTCCTCGATCTCAAGTTCCGCCAGCACCACGTGGCGAAACACGGCGGTCACGGCGAGGGAAGCAAGCGGACGGGCAAGGATTCCGAGGACGTGGAAATCGTCGTCCCGGTAGGCACGCTGGTCCGGGATGCGAATACGGCAGAACTCCTCTTCGATCTGACATCCGACGAGAGCTCCTTCATTGTCGCCAAGGGCGGAATGGGCGGTCGCGGCAACGCGCGGTTCGCCACCGCTACCCGCCAGACCCCGCGCTTCGCCCAACCCGGCATCCCGGGCGAGGAGCGCTGGATCACGATGGAGCTCAAGCTCCTGGCCGATGTCGGAATCGTCGGCCTCCCGAATGTCGGCAAATCTACCTTCATCTCCCGCGTCTCCGCCGCCCGTCCCAAGATCGCAGATTACCCGTTTACAACGCTTGTTCCCCATCTCGGCGTGGTCCGATACGGAGAGCACGAATCGTTCGTGATCGCCGACATTCCGGGGCTAATCGAAGGGGCGCACGAGGGGATGGGGATGGGCATGCAGTTCCTCCGCCACGTAGAGCGGACCTCCGTCCTGCTCCACATCATCGACGTTTCGCCGGAATCCCACGAAGGCGCCTGGCATGACTACGAACTGATCAACCGGGAGCTGGAGCTCTTCAGCCCCGATATGCGGAAAAAACGGCAGGTCGTGGCGATCGGCAAACTCGATCTCCCCGTGGCCCGGGAGAGCTGGAAGGATGCAGTTGACATCTTCACACAAAAAGGAATAAAATTGCTCGCCTTTTCGGCTGCAACGGGAGAAGGCGTCCCGGAGGTTCTCCGGGAGCTCATCGCCCTGATCCCCCCACATCTTCCGCCAGTGGCTGAAGAAAGCGGGGAAAAACTGCCGGAGGAAATATCATCATGACACGCAAAGAACAGCTCGCGGGCGTCCGGAGGATTCTCGTCAAGGTTGGAAGCGCCGTCCTGACCGGCGAGGACGGCCTTGACCTCCAGGTGATCGAACAGCTCGTGGCCGATATCGCGGCTCTGCGCGAACGGGGCTGTCAGGTCGTCCTCGTCAGCTCCGGCGCGATCGCCTCCGGAAAACACCGGATGGGAATCGAAGGCAAACTCAAGAGTATCCCCCAGAAGCAGGCGGCTGCTGCGGTCGGCCAGGGGCGGCTGATGCGGGTTTACTCCAACGCGTTCGGGAAACACAGCCTCTTCGTCGGCCAAGTCCTTCTCACGATGAGCGACATCACCGACCGCAAGCGTTTCTTGAACATACGCAACACCCTCTTCACCCTGCTGGAATGGGGCGTCATTACGATCATCAACGAAAACGACACGGTGGCCGTCGATGAGATCAAATTCGGCGACAACGACCACCTGGCCGCGATGGTGGCCAACATCGTCGAGGCTCACCTGGTGATCAATCTGACGAGCACGGAAGGTCTCTACGACCAGAACCCGGCCAACTCAAGGAAGGCAAAACTCATTCCCCTTGTCGCGGAAATCACCCCCGAGATAGAGGCCGCCGCAACCGAGGAGGCCACCCCCGTCGGGATGGGCGGCATGAAGAGCAAGGTTCAGGCCGCTAAAAAGGTAACCGCCTCCGGCATCCCTTACATCATCGCCCCCGGCCGGCGAGCCGGCGTTCTCCAGGAGATCCTGGACGGAAAAGAGACGGGCACCCTGTTCCTGCCTTCGGCGGAACACCTTAGCAGCCGGAAATACTGGATCGCCTTTACGTTGCGCTCCCGGGGCCGCCTCCTGATCGACGACGGGGCAAAAGAGGCCCTCATCCGGGACGGCAAGAGCCTCCTTCCCTCCGGCGTAACGCAGGTCGAGGGGGATTTCGTTCTCGGAGACCCGGTCACATGCGTGGACGCAGCGGGAAACGCAATCGCCAAGGGGCTGGTCAACTACGGCGCCGACGAGATCCGGAAGATCATGGGGCTGAAAACCGCGAAAATCGAACAAGTCCTGGGCTACAAGGACTACGACGAGGTGATCCACCGCGACAACCTGGCCGTCATGGCCCAGCCCGCCGGAAAGTCGAAAACCTGAACCCTTTAGTCGGGGGTCATTGTCCATGGAATTCACCTATGCCGATTGCGTCAAACTGATGCCTGAATGGAACGGTTTGGCTTTGGACATCCGGGAACTGAAAGGTGGGATCACGAATCAACTCTACCGGGTCACGTCCGGCAATGGAATGGACTGCGTATTCAGGTTTTACGGCAAGAAGACCGAGCTCTTTATCGACCGAGACGCGGAAATGGAGAACCTTCGGCAGCTTGACGCATTGGGAATCACCCCCAGGTTGATCAGGTACCTTCCCGAGCAGGGCGTCACCGTGGTCGAGTTCATCCCGGGATACGTGCTGAAAAACGAGGATTTCCTGAAAAAGGACCTCTGGGAACAGATCATCTCTCCCATCCGAACAGTACACCAAAGCGGGATCAGGCTGCCCTCCCTCTTCAATCCCCTCATCGAAGTGAGGCGTTTATACAAGACCCTGGAGGAAATCAATCCCCACTACCCGGAGTTCGATATCCCCGGAACGATCGGAATCCTTGAAAAGATCAGTGAGATGGCTGGCGTCTCCCCTTCTCTGTACGTCCCCTGCCACAACGACCTTCTCGCGGACAACTTTGTCCTGACCGAAGACGGGGATCGATTCAAGTCTCCCATGTGCCTGATCGACTGGGAGTACGGTGCCATGGCTCCCGCCTATTATGATCTGGCCGACATGTTCCAGGAAATCCTGCTCCCCAGGCAGGTGGAAAGAAGGCTTCTGGACGTCTATTGGGAAGGGAATGATACAGACCATCATCAGTACATGACCGATCTCTTCAAACCCTTCCCGGATATCTATTGGTTTCTATGGAGTCTGATTCAGTTGAACATCTCCTCCATCGAATTTGACTATTACCACTACGGGAAAGTGAAGTATGACAACGCCCGGAAAAACGTCGATTATCTCCAAAATCATTACGGCGTTGCCATATAAGGACTTTTTTATCTCCAAAGAAACCGGGTTCTACCCTTTGCAAGAAAAATGGCAGACCAGACAGAATACTTTTAAGCACAGAAGAAGATCAAATAAAGGAGAACGTATACGATGAGAAACGGAAGGTATGTGGCCATTTCTCCGGGTGCGATTATACCAGGGGCCTTGCCGGATTTTAGAATTTATGTCGTCACGCCAGAGGGGAAATATATCCTCTGGGCGCTGGAAGGCAACAGAGTCAGTTCGAAACAACTCGCTGGACTTTCCGAGAGCGGAATCACGGAGGTATTTGTCGACCTCGAAGAACAGTTCAAATACGAACAATATCTTGAGACCAATCTGGGGAATATCCTTGGGAATCCATCGACGGCGGACGACCAGAAAGCGGAGATATTCAGTAAAATTTCCACCAATGTCGTCAAGGGCGCCTTTGAAACGTCCTACGGGTTGGGCACAATGGGCGCCGCAGCCATCCAGCGGACGCAGCAATTGATTGAAAACGCCCTGATTTTCATAAAGGAAGCAAAATCCCTTCAGGCCCTGGCAAAAATGATCGGCCATGACTACCAGACCTATGAACATGCCACCAAGGTCCTCTGGTTTACCGTGGCGTTTCTTCAGCTTAACCCAGACATCCTGGACCAGATCGAACCAGGGTATCAAGAGGCATCCGATGAGACCCGGAGAATAAATATGCTGAAACAATGCGGCGTCGGCGCCCTGCTGCACGACATCGGCAAAGCCTTTGTTTCACAGGAGATAATAACAAAAAGCGAACCCCTCACCGAGGTCGAATGGGAAGTCATGAAACGCCATCCACTCAACGGTTTGGCGATGCTTATCGATACGGACATCCCCACGTTCGTCAAGAAAGCGGTATTGCATCATCATGAGGATTTCCAAGGCGGGGGATATCCAATGAGCCTGGAAGGGCGGAATATAAACATCCTGGCCCGTGTATTGAGGATTATCGACGTGTTTGACGCCATGACGTCCCGCCGGCCTTACAAAGATCCCATGCCTCCCATGAAGGCAGCGCAGATCATGATCGGAACGCCGGAAGATAAAAGAAAGGATGATGATCCGAAGCAGGAGGATCGCGATCTGGGCATGAGACGATGCTTCGACATAGATCTGCTCCAGAAATTCATCGTATTTCTCGGCAAAGTGAAACTGAATGGCTAAACAGCCGATGCGTTGAAGCTCCCGGTCGGGCCGATTCCCGGCGTGATCGGTAATTCATCGATGAGGAGCATCGAAGAGGGAGTTCATGGAAGAAAAACCGCCACGGGTCTGCCGAAATCCCTGTGGAAAAAAGAAGCAGAGGACTGAGATAAACTGTTTTTCTTGTCAACATTTCTATATTACACATGATCCAAGTTTTCCTTATGGATGTCGAGCCGCAGGTTTCAAGTCACGCCTGTTTCCCTCAATAGAGGTGTACGTGAGCTCTGGAATGGATTGCCTGCTGTTTGCCGTGAAAGATAAAACTCGATGATGTTACGTTGCGAGAATCAATAAATATGTCAGGATGATATGAATTAATCTGACCTCATCGAAGTATGGAGAATTGGATCTCCACGCGGCGGTTTTTAAATCTATTCTCATCACTGTCGTTTGGATTAAGGGAATGGTACTCTGCAAAGCTTTTTACTGAGAACTGGGATGGATTGACACCCATACCGATGATCGCTTTGGCCACTTGCGTGGCGCGTTCTACGGAAAGCTCCCAATTAGAGAGGTAACGCGTGTTGTTGATGGGCTGATCGTCAGTGTGACCCTGCACCTCGACGATGAGATAAGGCCGTTCCATGATAAAGGAAGCCACCTTATCCAGAGTCGTTTGAGCAGAAGGCTTCAACTGGGCATGGCCTGGATCGAAGACAATTCGCTCCGGGAAGGTCAACGTGACAAGGTTGGAAACTCGTTTAATCATTACCCCCTGCTGGTCTTTTTCCAGGTTCAAAGCAGCGATGAGATCCTTCTCGATGGAAGCGGACATACTCGGCAAGGATGGATCTGTGTTTATCGCACTCACCTTTTTTTCTATTTGAGCCTGTTCAATACTGTTTTAGTTTAATGAATACTATTACTTACAGATGCTAAAAAACAAAGTTAACTCAAATTTACTGCATTTCCGAGGGATCAAACGTCGGAAAGTCAATGATTTGAAAAAAGTTGGTAACGTTCAAAAGGTTGGTCAAAAAGTAAATTGAAAAAATTCAGCTCCAAAACGTCGAAGTCAACCTTTGCCCCAACTTTTGAACGTTACCAAAAAATTACGAGGAGCATGAGCAGATCACCGAGAGTGATCAGCCAGATCTCGGTCCCTTTCTCCGTTTCTGTAT
>Ga0208566_1001880_pt1 | contig 11682 bp, 12 predicted proteins | sample PL_2010_150m_FD_184159 | JGI IMG/M metagenome (GOLD analysis project Ga0208566, IMG submission 184159) | Freshwater microbial communities from Powell Lake, British Columbia, Canada to study Microbial Dark Matter (Phase II) - PL_2010_150m... | ecosystem: Environmental > Aquatic > Freshwater >...
GTTCTGAATATGGGCACAAATGGATGGGTCTGTGGGATGGCCAACCGCTGCCCCTGGGGTCACGAATTCGATACTCAGGCACAACAGCAGATCAAGCTTGTAACCTCGGCAATTCTCAAAGTGGCAAAATCTGGAAAATGGAGGGTGGCCAAGATTGATATTCCCACTCGTTCTTAAGTATTTGCGTATAGAGTCGCGTAAAGAGTTTGCACAGGAGAGGTGGGCTGCGTGAGCGAAGATGATGACATGGAAGAAATCATCACAGAGGAAATGCTCTGGGATCGAATTCCTGAAGTCGATGGCGAAGAGCGTGCCAGTACGTATTACGAGCTCAGCGCAAGAATTTATGCTCGCGGACAATATGACGAGGCTTTGGCATTAGCCGAAACTGCGCGTGACATCTATTCAACTTTAGGTGCGAGTGCTCCAAGTGAGGGCTTAGCTCAAGCTTATTCTGCCATCGGCTACAACCTTAATCAGTTAAAGCGTATGGATGAGGCTGCAACTGCAATGAGTAAGGCCGTTGAAATTTTACGTGAAAACAAATCACCTATCGCTCTCGAACTTGCCTGCACATTAGGTGAGTGGTGGTACACATCGAAGCAGTACGACAAAGTCGTATTGACGATGGGGGAATGCGCTCAAGAGCACTTGGTAGATGGAAATGAAATCGGCGCAGCCAATGATCTTCATCTTATTGGGTGTGCCGAACGTGAATTAAAAAACTATGAAAAAGCTATCGATGCTTTTAAAGAGGCTCGAATATTATTTAAACGCAACAAAGAGGTAATCCATGTCGCCCGCTGTGATCAGAAGATGGCCTCGTGTCTCATCGAATTGAACGAAGGCGAGTTAGCTCTCGAAACCGCGCGAAAAGCAATTGACGTCTTTGAAACTGGCCATGATCATCGCCGCGAAACCTTTGCCCTCTTTGAATTAGGCAAAGCTCAAATTCTTTTAGAAAAATTCGATGATGGCTTGGCAACCCTTGAACAGGTCTTATCGGTCGTCAGTGAAGACGAACCTAAAGATTTTGAGTTCATCATTGATGTCGAATCCCGGATTGCAAAGATCATCCGCATGCAGGGGCGAATTGAAGAGGCCGATGAGATTGAACGCCGTCTAAAATCGGTACAAGAGGCGCTAGCAGATGAGCCTGAGGCGTGATCAAGGGCTTAAAAACGCTGCCTGAAATACGAATAACGATGGTCTGCATGGGCAATATCTGTCGCTCACCGATCGCTGCAGCTGTTCTATCCAACCGCACTGCCGATTGGGATAGACCAAAAATACTTGTTGACAGCAGCGGGACTGGGGCCTGGCACATTGGACAGAGCGCGCACCCAACATCACAACGAGTTTGGGAAGATGCGGGCTATAAGTACGAGCATTCTGCGCGCCAGTTTCAATCGAGTGATTTCTTCACTACCGATTTGATTTTAGTAATGGATTCAAGCAACTTTACTAAAGTTATTAATTTGGCAGATAGCGAAGATTCGCGGAGCAAGGTATTTTATCTACGGAGTTTTGATCCATCACTTGCATCAATAGATCCGACTTCTGCTCAGTTTCACAAGCTAGAAGTTCCTGATCCTTATAACCAATCCGTAGAGGCCTATCAAGAAACCTTACTTATGATTGAGCGCGCCGTAGATGGCCTACTGCAAGAGTTAAAGCACCAATAAGAGCGCCGACCGCGGCAATGATTAGTGGCCACTGAATATCACCTTTACTCCACATCGCACCGCCCCAAATTCCAGCACCCAAAACTGCAAAGTTCATAGATGCCTGATAAACGCCTTGTGCGCGGCCGCGATGGTTATCTTCACTTAAGCCCGCAATCCATGCTTTACCAACACCATCAGTGAGCGCTGGAAATAATCCGTAGAGCGCAAGTGCAATAAGTGCCAGCGAATGGTTTTGGGTCGAGCCTAATGTTGCATAAGCAATAGCAAAGGCAAGCAGACCAACTGCATAGACAATACGCGGAGAGAGTTTGTCGGCGATATATCCACCTGGAAAAGCTGCAAGCACAGTCACGCCACTAAAGAGCATGTATGAGAGAACAACACCTTGCGTTGAAAAACCGATGTCATGCAAACGCAGCAGTAAAAGTACATCAGGGATATTAGTCAGTTGAATTAAGACCAATAGTGCAATCGCACGTTTTAATGCGTGAGGCAGTTCTGGGTGTGGTTTCTTTGCTGCTTTGATTTTAGGTGTCTTAACGAAGTTCTCTTTAATTAACAAAGTTAATAAACCCGAGATAACTGCAGGAATTAACGCCCATTTTGCAACGGCGCGGACATCACCGTCGAGCATCGCTAAGCCAATCAGGGCAATTCCAGGCCCAATTACCGCTCCAATATTGTCGCCAGTGCGGTGAAAACCAAATGCGCGTCCTAGATGAGCCTTATCTACCGAATCGGAGATGAGTGCGTCTCGAGGCGCACTTCGCATTCCCTTACCGATTCGATCGGTAACTCGACCTAAGAAAACTAGCGGCCAACTTGTTGCAACAACGACGAGGGCTTTGCCAACTCCAGCTAATGAGTATCCAGAAATAACAAAGGGTTTGCGCCCTAAGCGATCACTAGACTTTCCACTAATTAACTTAGTAAAGCCCGCTGCCGCTTCTGCACAGCCTTCGATGAGACCAAGCGCAAGAGGCGCAGCCCCGATTACTCCCGTTAACAGAATAGGCAACAGCGGGTATAACAACTCACTCGCTGCATCTTGGGCAAGGGAGACTAGCGTTAAGAGAATTAAGTTGCGTGATAACCAGGTTTTCATCATCGCGGTAGGTGTTGTAATGCCCAGTGATACATAGCGATTGCGCCAGCAGCGGACGCGTTCATTGATCGGGTAGAGCCATATTGATTGATCTCGTATAGGACTTCGCAGGCGGCAATTCCTTCTTCCGACATCCCGGCTCCTTCTTGGCCAAATAAAAGAACACAACTCTCTGGAAGTTGCGCGCTCTCTAACTGCTTCGATCCTGGGACGTTATCAATACCAATAATTGGCAGGTTATTTTCTTTACACCATATTGCGAAATCTTCAACAGTCGGATGGTGATGAACAGTTAAGTATCTGTCAGTGACCATAGCACCGCGTTTATTCCAGTCGCGTTTTCCAACGATATGTACACCGGCAACGTTAAATGCATTTGCTGTACGTACAACCGAGCCGATATTCAAATCATGTTGCCAGTTTTCAATAGCAATCTGCAGTTTGTGACGTTTAGTATTTAAATCTGCAACAATCGCTTCAACGCTCCAGTATCGATAGTGATCTAAGACGTTTCTGCGATCACCATTTTGTAATAACTCAATATCGTATTGATCGCCCTGAGGCCAAGGCTCCTCGTGTGGCCCCACGCCAATAACTGGGAAAAATTCACCTGGCCCAATAGAGGCTGGGGTAGTTGGAGAAGACATAGAGGCACTCTAAACTGGATGCATGACTACTATCAACACAATCCTCTATGTAATTCACGTTCTTTGCGTTATAGCAATTCTCTACTTGCTCATACACCAGTGGAACAAAAACCCTCGGAAGTTCAACCCAGGAATTTTACATGCAGGCGTAACGGCCCTTATCGCGGGATTGGCCATGGTGGGGATGTTTTCTAGCGTACATCCCGATGAAACGCTCAACCATACAAAGATTGGTATCAAACTTCTAATACTTATTGTGATTCTTGTTATCGGCTATCGCAATGTCAAGAAACCAATCCTTGCAAAAAATACGTGGTTGCTTTTAATCGCTCTGACTACAACCAATATTCTTATCGCCTCTTTCTGGCGCTGATAGGCGCATGCACCGGAAAATCCTACTCGCGCTACTTGCCTTAACAACCGCACTCAGTGTTGTTCCAGCAGGTGCCGTGCTTTCTGCTGCCTCCATTCCGGCCGCCTTTGATGAACTCTTAAAAATTCCAGCGCTTTCAAATCCTGCGATGATTTTAATTGACGAAAAAACAGGGGAAGTTGTGTATGAGAGAAACTCATACTCGCAAAGAAAACCAGCTTCCGTTATGAAAATTCTGTCGGCTACGGCGGTTCTGGAGTATTTAGATCCGCAAAGTAGTTTTCAAACCGATATATATCTGGGATCTAAACCAAAAACATTAGTGATTCAAGGCTCGCTTGATCCATGGATAAGTATGAGTGACACCGTTGCCAAGAAAATGAACCGAACATCTCTACCGCGATTAGCCTTTAACTCAATGACTGCGTTAAAGGCCGCCAATGGTGGTTCGCTTAAAAATATCAAGGTCATGTACTCAGGAATTTATTCACAGGATGTCGCGAATTTAAAGGCATTTTGGGCAAAGCGGGGATTTAAACCAACAATGAAATCAGTTGGGATTCAAACATTAGCTTCCATGCAAGGGGATTTCGTACTTACTTCCGCCTCTCCTCCAATTTCAGAGATTCTTGATTTTACGCTTTTATGGAGCGATAACTTGCTTGCAGAACGCTTAGCCCGTCTAGCTTCGAAGGCTGCAGGGCATGAGTTGAATGATCAAGGCGTCGCCATTACTTTTGCAGAACTTCTCAGTAAGTTTGATATCGATTCATCAAAACTTTTAATAGTAGATGCCAGCGGTTTATCAAAGGAGAATCGAATCACTGCCCAAATTATTGGGCAGCTACTTTTAAAAACTCGTAAGGATGAAAAGTTTGCACTTCTCTATAAGTCCCTACCAGTAGGTGGTGTCTCTGGGACTTTAAGAAAGCGATTTATCACAACCGCGCCGAGTGCCGTGGGTTTGGTGCGTGCTAAAACGGGGACTCTCAACGGCACAGTTACTTTAGCCGGTTATGTCGAATCAGCTGATCGAGAGTACATTTTTGTCGCCTTAGCCGATGATATTCCTATGGGAAATAGTGCAAGCGACAGGGCAAGAAATGCGATAGACAGATTACTAGGCAGAATTGCAGCGCCGAACATTCCAGCGGAGATCTCTGAAGCGCCTCCAGCCCCTTAGCTATTTATTATCAAAGATTTTAATTGAGCCACCATAACAAGCAACCCAAGTTCGCTGCGTTGGTGCATCAAAAGTAATTCCGATTGGCTCATTGCACACTTTCAAGGTTTGAAGAGTTTTCATATCACTCGTCCGGACTTTAGAAACTGTATCGCTGACAAAGTTGACGACAAATAACGCACTGCCATCATCTGAAACCGCGAGGCTTCGTGCCGCCTTACCGGTTTTAACGGATTTACCAGCCTTATTTGTTGAGAGATTCCAGGAGGCAACCTTGCCCGAAAGATTCATGGTCACGTACATCATGGAGTTATCGGGCGAAAGGACGATTGCACGCGGGTTACTGCCGATTGGAATAAATGAGACCGAAAAGTCTTCCAGATTTACTACATGGATTCGGTTACCGCCCATTTCAGCTACATAGGCGGTTTTACCATCGCTACTCACAGCGATTCCTCGGGGATAACGGCCAATTTTAATGGTTTTAACAGTCTTTTGTGTCTCGACAGAAATGACTTTGAGATCATACGAACACCAGTTTGAGACAAGCACATATTTATTATCGGGAGTGGTTTCAACGACTTTAGGAACCGAGCCAACTGGGTACACCGCGTCGATTTCGTAACTACTTAAATTAATTCGATAAAGAAAACTAGAGTCAAACTTTGACGCCGGTGAGCAGGTGTCATGTCCTTCGCGGTTATAACCTTTTCCATACATGGCATAGTTTGTTACATATAAGTATTTACCATCGGGGGAGTATGAGCCTTCAACGGGTGCACCTTTATAGGTCGAGGAGTACTTTGAGTAGCCAAATTTAGAGAGTTGAACTGAGTCAGGAACGGTCTTAAGCAATTCAAAAGTGTTGGCATCATAAATTGTGATGCTGTGGTTGTACATCATGTTATGCGCACTAACTAGCCCGTTGCCCGATGATCTAACTGATTTAGGTGAAATCTCGCCAGTTATGGTCTTTACCAACACCATCTTTGTTTCACTGGATAAAACTTCACTCTGTGCCGGTGTAGATAAGGCACAGAGTGAAGTTAGTACTGCAAGAATTATATAGTTACGGCGCATGCCCTAACTATATTGCTAATAATTTAGTCGTCGTCGCCTTCGTCGTCGCCTTCATCGTCGCCTTCATCGTCGCCGTCATCATCTCCACCGCCAGTAGGCATTGTTCCAATACTTGGATTTTTAACAGATGGAAGCTTTGGAGTTGCAGCTGTAGGTGAAATCACTGAAGTAGAGGCATTTATAGTTTTCATTGACACTGACTCTGTTGAAGCAACCGGCGCAGGATCACTAGTAGCTGCAACTTGAGTAGTTTGAACCGAAGGTACAACGCTCTCAACTGCATTTGCCGGTGTCTGCTCTTGGGTTTGTGCTGCAACGACGCCAACACCCAGAATCGCCGCTACAGCGACAAGGGCCATAACTGGCAAGCCCTTAGAAACTCTACGTACCGATGCTGCTTTATCTGCATCTGCGATCTCAATCCATTCGGGCTTCTGTGAAGGTGTCATGTGAAGCTCCTTTCGTTAGAGGAAAAGTAGCCTTTGAGCCTGTGAAGGCACTGTGAACCGAGTACCAGTTTGCTGAGTAATCTAGGCAGGTGAAGACCCTTGTGCGTGGCTATGTAGATTTGATGAAGCTGCGGGTCGTCGAGCTTCTTCTGGTTTCAACCCTTCCAGCCATGGTTTTAGCCGCCAAAGGCCTTCCCTCCTTTTCCCTAGTAGCTACAACGATTCTCGCAGGCACGCTATCTGCTGGCAGTGCCAACGCTTTTAATATGGTGATCGAAAGTGAGAGCGATAAGTTAATGGCTCGAACTGCAAAACGCCCGATTGTTACTGGCGTAATTAGCAGAGTTAATGCGGCGATCTTTGCATCCGCAATTGGCATTCTATCGCTCATCATTTTTTGGATTTTCACTACACCTCTTGCAACCCTCTTAGCATTTATTGCAATTGCATTTTATGTAGTGGTTTACACAATCGGTTTAAAGCGCAGGACATCTCAAAACATTGTTTGGGGTGGCGCGGCAGGTTGTATGCCAGTTTTCATCGGTTGGGCGGCAGTTACTAACTCACTGTCATTAACGGCACTGGCATTCTTTATGGTTATCTTCTTTTGGACGCCACCTCATTTTTGGGCACTGGCAATTAAATATAAAGATGATTATTCCGCCGCTGGTATTCCGATGCTTCCAGTTGTTGCCACCAAGGCAAATGTTTATCGTCAAATGTGGTTTCACACAATCATGATGATTGCATCCTCTATCTGGTTGATTCTTTCGGCGGCCCTTCCAACGTGGTCACTTGTTTTAACAATTGGGCTTGGTTTAGTTTTTGCCCGCGAGCTTGTTGCACTTAAAGAGAGTTCACCTGATTATGGAAAAACCGCCGGGAAAATCTTTCAATGGTCGATAACTTATTTGAGTTTGCTATCAGTTGTACTTGTTGTTGCTCAGCTAAGCGCTTGAGTTAAATCTTTAATTAAATCCGTTGAGTGTTCAAGCCCAACGGATAATCGCAATACAGAAGGCGTGATGCCCATTTCGGCTTGTACTTCAGGTCCTAAGCGTCGATGAGTAGATGATGCTGGATGGGTAATTAGAGATTTGCTATCACCTAAGTTATTAGAGATATCAATGATGCGTAGCTTGTTCATGAAGGCGAAAACGGATGCTTGATCGCCTACAAATTCAATGCCAACGGTCGTGCCACCGCCACTCATCTGCTTCATGGCAAGTGCGTGATCGGGATGGGATTTAAGCCCAGGAAAGCGCACAGATTTAATCTCAGGCCGGGCCTCTAAGAATTCGGCAATAGCTTGAGCGTTTGAAACCATACGCTCTACACGCATCTGCATAGTTTCGAGAGATTTAACAAGCACCCATGCATTAAATGGACTTAGTGATGGCCCAGTATGTCGGGTAAAGGGCATTAGTTTTTCATGAATGTAAGAGGACGAGCCAAGAATCGCTCCGGCAAGAACACGGCCCTGTCCATCAATGTGCTTTGTTGCTGAATACATCACAACATCGGCACCAAGCTGTAAAGGTTTTTGTAAAACAGGTGAAGCCATAACATTATCGACGATTACCGTTGCACCGACTTGATGGGCTAAATCGCTCACCATTTGTATATCAACAATCTCCATTAAGGGATTACTTGGCGTTTCAATGAACACGGCTTTAGTTGGTTTGCTCAGAGCCTTTGCCCACGCTGCCGGGTCGTTGCCTTTTACTAATTCAAAAGTTACGCCCCACTTTGGCAAGATCTCTGTGATCACTACATGGCAGGATGAAAACATCGCAGCTGATGCAACGACATGGTCTCCCTGTTCGACAAGGCAGGCAAGGGATGAAAACATTGCCGACATTCCAGAGCCCGTTGCTACACAGAAATCGGCGCCCTCAATGGCTGCTAGACGTTGTTCAAACATCGCAATTGTTGGATTATGGAAGCGGCTATAGAGAAAGTGATCCGTCTCTTCGGCAAAGGAGTCGTGAGCTTCTTCAGCGGTGGAGTATGTGAAGCCGCTATTTAAATAGAGCGCCTCTGAAGTCTCACCGAAACCTGAGCGGGCAAGACCGGCACGTACTGCATGGGTTTGAGGATGAAGATCCCACTCTGGAGCTTCGCGCTCGTTTCGTGGGCGGTAACCCCATGGTGTACTCATCTGTAAATTATGGCAGAATAATACCTATGTCTAACACTGCAATATCAGTTACCGATTTGAGTAAGAGATATGGCGACCGCATGGCCGTATCTCATGCAACTTTTGAAGTGCCACTAGGCACAATCTGCGGATTTGTTGGACCAAATGGTTCGGGCAAGACAACAACCATGAGAATGCTCTTGGGACTTATTACTCCAACAGGCGGTACTGGCGAAATTTTAGGGCAGTCCATCGAACACCCTGAAAAGTACTTGCCTCGAGTTGGGGCAATGATTGAGGGTCCAGCTTTCTATCCAGCACTGAGCGGTAGCGAGAACTTAAAATATTTAGCAACTCTCGGAGGATTTTCAACCGATCGCGTCCAACACCTTTTGGATCAAGTTGGCCTCGGTGATCGCGCTAAGTCAAAGTACAAGACATATTCATTAGGAATGAAGCAACGTCTCGGAATTGCAGCGGCGTTATTGCCGAATCCAAAGTTGCTGATGTTGGATGAGCCAACAAATGGGTTGGACCCTGAAGGTATTCAAGAAGTGCGTGCACTACTGCGCTCGCTCGCAAATGATGGAACCTCTGTATTTGTTTCCTCTCATCTTCTCTCCGAACTCGAACTCATTAGCGATTACTTAGTTATGTTGCGCAAAGGCGAAGTTGTCTTCACGGGCAAGATGAGTGACCTAATGCTCGACCAGCAACCTGTAATTATTGCTAAGGGTGCTAACGATGGCCAACTTGTAACGCTGCTTGCGATTGCAGAGGCAGCTGGACATCGAGCAATGATTAGAGATGGTTCGGTACATGTTGAAGGGCCGGCCGAATGGGCTTTAGATTTCAATCGTGCCGCATTTGATGCAGGGATAACACTTTCACAATTGACTCCACAGCTTCCCAACCTAGAGGAAACTTTCTTTGAAATGACTGGTGAAAACTAATGTGGAACGTTGCATTTGCTGAGCTACGAAAGCTACGTCGCCCTTCGTTATTTCTAGGAACCATGGGCGCAGTGGTCTTCTTTAGTGCGCTCTTCTCATCTCTTTTATTTTTACTCATTGATTCTCCCGATGGCAACTCTGATCGCGGTCGCACCGTTAGCCGAGAAGTCCTTAGCCTTGCAACTGGCGGTGTCCAAGGATTCAGTAGCGTCGGTGGCTTCTTAGGAATAATTGCGCTCTGCGTTTTTGCCGCACAGACTGCACAGGAATATACATATGGAACTCTACGTAACTTATTAGTGCGCCAACCAGGCCGCTTACGAGTCCTAGCTGGAAAATTTATCGCGATGAAGTTTTTTGCTTTAATTATGATTGTGCTCTCTGCAATTGTGAGTATTAGCGCCTCGGTAATACTGGCGCCGCGCGCTAAGGTTTCTACAGAGCTTTGGTTTGGTTCTGATGGTCGTCATGCTTTATTTACGACCTTCATAAATGTAGTTATCTCTGTCATTGGATTCGGAACTATTGGGATGGTCCTAGGTTTGCTACTGCGCTCTCCAATAAGTGCGATCTCATTCGGCGTTCTATGGTTATTAATCGTCGAAAACCTCTTGATCGCCGTTAAAAACTCACTACAAGATTGGATGCCGGGAGCCCAGCTAGCGGCAATTGCATCTGGAGGTCGGCCAAGGGGTATGACGACTGGAATTGAATACTCACACGCCTTGCTTATAGGTGGTGTGTATGTGGCAGTTGGCGCCATCGTCGCATCAGTGCTTTTTGTACGTCGTGACGTATCTAATTAGGGACACCAGCAGGTATTGCCCGGTTTTTCCAAGCCTGCTCAATTATTCTTAAGCCCTTCCCCCGGAGGTCTTCATTTGAGAATAAGCAGAGCGATCTCACTCGCCCTTGTCGCTGCACTGACGTTGACAGCAGCGCCGGCTTTAGCGAAGACTCCAAAACCAACCCTGGCACAGATTGAAGCCGCCAAAAAGGTTGAAGCGGAAAAGAAAAGGGTAGCCGAGGCGCAAGCGGCAAAATTGGCCGCCGCCAATCAAAGTCTTCGCGCACTAACGGCCAAAGCAAATGCCGCAACTGCGCTGTATGTAAGAGCGCAAAGAGAGTTAGCGGTTGCAGTTGCTGCAGCTCGCGCAGCTGCGCTATATGCGGCGCAAACTGCAGCGGCAGTTGAAGAGGCACACAGAGTAATTGGGCGACTTGCAAGTAATGCCTACATATTAGGCGGAAGCATGAGTGACATTGAACCTTTGCTGAGTGCCAACGGGCCACAGGATTTAATGGATCAATTAAGCACTTTAAGTACATTGGGATCTAAAAATACGATTGCACTAGAGCGGTTTAAAGCGGCAGAAGTAATTGCCCGCGCAGCAAAATTAGCCGCTGATAATGCAAAGATTGCTCAACAAAAAGCCACCGACAAAGTTGCCGCAGCAAAAAAGACGGCCGACGATGCAAAGGCTGAGCAAGCCAAAGAGGTTGCGAAACTTCAAAAAGTTCAAGATCAATTAATGAAAGAGTTATTGAGCGCGCGCAAAGTGAGAACAACTCTTGAACAGCAACGGCAACTTGCATTATTGGAAGAGGCTCAATCAAATCAGGCAGATCAAACTCCAGGACAGGCAAAAATCTGGCCGGATATTGGATTTAAAGGCAGATCTACGATTAGAACAACAGAGGCACAGCGGTTAAAGGCCGTTGAGTTTGCAAAGAAACAAGTACTTGCACGCAAACCATATGTCTGGGGAACTCAAGGACCAAATACATTTGACTGCTCAGGTCTTGTTTATGCCGCTTATAAATTCGCTGGTCTTGACTGGCCCAATTGGGATCGCCTCAACTCGGCGTTGTATTCGGGCTATACCAAGCATGTTTCACTCAACGCGCTGGTGCCGGGGGATCTTTTGTTCTACTCATATAAGGGCACTATCTCAACGATTCACCACATCACAATCTATGCGGGCAACGGCATGATGTGGGAAGCAAACTCTAAGAATGCGGGCCTGTTGTACTCAAGTATTTATAGCGTTAAAGGGCTTATGC
>Ga0208566_1001881_pt1 | contig 11679 bp, 9 predicted proteins | sample PL_2010_150m_FD_184159 | JGI IMG/M metagenome (GOLD analysis project Ga0208566, IMG submission 184159) | Freshwater microbial communities from Powell Lake, British Columbia, Canada to study Microbial Dark Matter (Phase II) - PL_2010_150m... | ecosystem: Environmental > Aquatic > Freshwater > Lake...
ACTTTGGCGCGGGCAGGTGCCGCCGCGCTTGACGGCGGCTGACCCGGGGTGGCCGATGCCGCGCTCGCCGCCGTGACCTCCCCTTCGACCAGCGCTGGCGCCACTCCAGATGTCTGGCCTTGCGACCACGAACGCAACAAGGACTGCAGACGCGAGAAAAGCAGTTCTGGGGTGCTCGAGGCCTGGATCACGTGTTCGATCGCGTCGCGCTTCTTCGCCGATGTAAGGCCCGCCTGGGTTCGCTCGAGCTGCAGCGTCAGGTCGCGAATCAGCGTCGACCATTGGGGCGGCTCGGCGGCACTGGAAGTGGAGAATGCCTGCAGGGCGGATTTCAATGCCCCCCAGCTCTTCTCCGCAACCGCAGACTCGACCTGCCGGGCGAAACGTGTCTGCTCGGCGGTGTTGCGGGGGAGATCGGCGGCCAGATTTTTCAGGGTCTTTTCGGGGAAACTCTCCACCATCGCCGTGCCGGAGATTTCGTGATACAGGGCGAGGTAATTGTCGGGCGTCGGCGGCGTGCGGTTCAACGCCAGCTGGCGCAGGACATCGCGGGCAATTTCTGAAGGTTGGGTTGGTTTTGCCATGATAGTTCGGTCGCAGCGATCTGAGTGAAGTGGCGATGGGTGTAGCAGTATTATTCCACAAGCCCATGCCTGAGTCCGTAATGGATCAACTCGGCCGTGGTATCCAGCTTCATCTTGTCGATCAAGCGTTTGCGGTACTCGCTGACCGTCTTTACGCTGATGTTGAGTTCCTCTGCAATCAGCGTCAGGGTGCGCCCGGAAGCGATCAGGCAGAGGATCTGATATTCGCGATCCGACAGCGTTTCGTGCGGCAGGCGATCGTCCTTTTCGGCGATGACATCCGCCAGCTTCATCGCCAGCGACGGACTGACATATTTGTGCCCGCTGGCCACCTGGCGGATCGCGGTCACCAGGAGTTCCGGGGCGCTCTGCTTGGTCAGATAACCGGATGCGCCCGCCTTGAGGGCCCGCACCGCATACTGTTCCTCCGGATGCATGCTGAGTATCAGCACCGGCAGGCGCGGGAATTCCTTCTTCAGCATCTTCAGGGTATCGATGCCGTTGCGGTTGGGCATCGACACATCCAGCAGCACCACATCCCAATGCTGTTGGCGTGCCAGGCGCATGGCGTCGACCCCGTCGTCGGCTTCACCCGACACCAGCAGGTCGTCCGTCTCGGAAAGGATCTGCCGCAAGCCCTGCCTGACGATGGCATGGTCATCGGCGATCAATACATGGATCTTGTTCTCGGTCATGGTTTCAGAACAGGCTGCGCTGCGGTTCCTCTTCGGTCGCCATAATGGCGTTGATCTGACCGGCATCGGGAACTCGCAGGACAATGTGGCTGCCCCCCTGTTCCGCCGGAAAGATGCTGAATTCGCCATTGAGGCTGCTGGCCCGTTCGCGGATGCCGCGCAAGCCGAAAGACTTGGGCTTGTTCATGTCCGCTTCGGATATCCCGCGGCCGTTGTCGCGAATTTCCAACGCGATCCAGCCATTTTCCCGGCGCAGTCGCACCACCACCAGTGATGCGTGCGCATGCTTGGCCACGTTGGTCAGGGCCTCCTGGAGGATGCGAAATAGTGCCAACGAGGTCTTCTCGTCGAGCTCGATGCCTTCCTCGTCGCACTTCACCCGGCAGACGATCCCGGTGCGCTGGCTGAAATCCTCCGCCTGGCACTCGATTGCGGCCGGAAGACCAAATTCCTTCAGGATCCCCGGGCGCAATTCCCGCGCCACGCGGCTGACCGTGCTCATGGCGCGATCGACCAGGCCCTCGATCGAATGAGTCTTGCCGCGCAACGTTCCTCCCGCTGCCTCGACCGGCAGTTTCCCGCCGAGCAAGGCCATCTCGATCTTGATCGCCACCAGGGTGCTGCCGAGCTCATCATGGATGTCCCGCGCGATCCGCTCACGCTCCTCCTCCTTGGCGCTTTCAAGGTGAAAGGAAAGCTCGGAAAGCTGTTCGCGCGAACGCCGCAACTGTCCCTCGGTCTCCTTGCTGCGAGTGATGTCGGTGGCGATGCCCTGCCACTGTATGCCGCCGGCATCGAGGCGTTGCGGCGTCGAGCGCAGGTTGATCCATTTCGACTGTCCCTTGGAGCGGATGCAGCCTTCCCAGTTGAGCGTGGTGAAACAGGCGGCCGACTCCTCGAAGGTCCGCTGCAATACCTTGCGATCATTGGCAACGATGGCTTCGAGGAAGCGCTGCGGTGACGCCAGCAGCTCATGCTGCTTAAAACCGAACAGGTTGTAGCAGCCATCACTGACGTAGACGAAGCGCAGGTCACCGTCCGGTTCGATCTGCAGCTGGAAGACCATGCCCGGAAGATTGGACGCCAGGGCACGAAAACGCGCCTCGCTTTCCTTGAGCATTTCCAACGCGGCACGGTGATCGGCGCGAAGTCGCGCGTCGCTGACTTCACGTTCGACGGCGGGCACCAGCCTTTCCAAACCTCCCCGGGCGAAACAGCCGTGCGCGCCGGCGCGCATCGCCCGCGCCGCGGACTTGTCGTCGATGGTGTCGGAAATGACGATGAATGGCAGATCGAATTCCAGTTCCTGCATCAATTTCAGAGCCGCCAGCGCGGTCAGGCCCGGCAGGCGATGCCGGCACAGGACCGCATCCCAGGCTTGGGCCTGCAGCGCCGAACGCAACGCTGCGGCACGGCTGACGCGCATCGATTGCGGCTCGTGGCCGGCCTCGCGAAAATGCGCCAACAGCTTCGCGGCATCGTCCTCGGCCGATTCGACGAGGAGCAGGCGCAGCTGGGAATCTTTATTTTTTGCGGCGGGAGCCATAGCCTGAGAGAGGTAATACGTTAGCCCGCAAAGTGTAGCGGAAAGTTCGGTCCGGCGGCTATAATTCGCCCCTTCGGAAGTTTCGTGGCCGGCGTAGCTCAGTTGGTAGAGCAGCGCACTTGTAATGCGAAGGTCGGGAGTTCGATTCTTCTCGCCGGCACCACCGAATCAACCGGTTAGTGCAATCGACAAGCTCTAGCTGCCTCTGCCGTCACACTCTGATCACATTGGAGCGAGAATTGGCGACTATTCGCAAGATGAAGAGTGGAAAGTGGCAAGCGCTTGCTCGGACAAACTATCTACGCGCAAGTCTCAGCGACATAATTCAGATTTTTCTACCATTGCCAACATTACTCTTGCAAAGGTAAATGAATGATGAAAGTGGATCCTTTACCAAGCTCACTTTCCACGTTAATTGTTCCGTTATGGTTATCGATTATTCCCCAGGTAACCGCAAGTCCGAGCCCGTTACCGTGTTGCCCTTTTGTCGTGAAGAACGGTTCGAAAATTCTGGACAAATCATCCTTGGCAATTCCCTGCCCGGTATCGGCAATTCTCACTTCGATGTAGTCTTTTTGCCCTGCCAAATCCATCGCCGGCCACCTTTGCCAATCACATTCAGGATTTGTACAGTTCTCCAGCATTCCCTGTGGCGGTACTTCAAAAGAGTAAACTGATGACCCGCACTTCGGGCAATTAACACTTTCCTCGATCAATGAGATATTGCATTGAGGACAGGAAACCCGTAAACGCTCTCCTTTCTGAATCTCAACCCCGTACCGGTGCCTGTGTTTTCCATAAACTGGATCCAAATTTATAGTGCCATCGTTGCCATTCGAAACGACTCTTACTTTGATGGTTGGTAAACCATAACTCTTTATTTCTTTGTCGATAAGATCATGTTTCTTTGGACAAACAGCAGTTTTTATCTGCGCCAATCCATGCGGGGAAAGTGAAATTAAGGATGGGGCGACTGAAACTTTTCCGCCACCATCTCCAATCGCATCGGCAGCATTGACCAGCAGATTTATGATGACCTGCTGAATCTGGTTGGCGTCCACCGTCACTTCAGGTAAAGAAGTATCAAACCTTGCGTCCAGTTCGATGTGCTTAAGTAATAGTTGACTGGCAACCACTTCAATTGCGCATTCAATAATTCTATTTATATTCTCACGATGCTTCTTTGGTACAGACTGACGGGAGAAATCAAGGAGCCCCTTGACGATTTCCCTGCTGCGTATGGTTTCTCTGACTATGACTGCAAGATTCTCCTGCAACTCAGGGTTATCCTTGGTCCTCTTGAGCAGAAAGCTGCTATATGTCAATACCCCCGTCAGCGGGTTGTTTATCTCGTGTGCGACTCCTGCCGCAAGCCTTCCCAACGAGGCCATTTTGTCGGATTGGAAGAGCTGCAGTTTCGCCTCTGCTAGATTCCTGGTCATTCTATTAAATGACTTGGCCAGAATTCCAAGTTCGTCCTTACCGGGATTTGCTATGGTGTAATTTAGATTACCTGAACTTACTTGGTTGGTGGCTTTTACCAATTCTCTGACGGGCTTGATAACCCACCTCCAGACGAAATAGGTCATAAAATAGCTTAATGCCAGGAACGCAACGGCAGCAAAGGCAATTAGTCTGAATTTGTTGTCCTCAATTTGTTGATCCACATCCTTCAAGTCCAATTTTATGTCAAGCACCCCCAGCACCGTCTGATCTTTTGTGTGAGCATGGCACTTGGCCTGGTAGCATGACCGCTCATTATAAATCGGGTTAATCACTGCGAGTATGCGGGGAGAATCCGGATTAAATCTATAAATTCGCGTTCTGTCATCCATGGAAAGTTTCTGTAGTGGCTCATTTTCAGTGTGGCACGCATAGCAACTTTCAGCACGCTTATCAACCATCTTTCCGACTGAATTTTCGCGGGAAGAAACCGTCACCACCCCTTCCTTGTTAAATATCCGGATTTCCATAATGCTCGGCTCATGCGCGAGCGTATTTATGATTGCATGAATTTCTTCTTTTCTATTTTCCAGCATACTTGTATGTGTGCTGTTCTTGATTGCGTCACTAAGTTTGTTTGCATGTACTTCTGCCTGAGAAATTAATGCATCAGTTTGTGCGCCAATACTGAAGTAGGCGAACGCGCCAACAGTAACAATTGTAATGACGCCAACTGCAACTATCAGTTTTAGACCTATCTTGGTTAGCATTTCATTTCACTAAATCTAATTTCATCTGGCAAGCAAGAATACGCATTTTCGCCCATGGCATGCTCTGACATGACGATCAGAAGGCTTCAGCCGGTGTGCTACTGCGGCGAAACAAGGCGCGCGATGGCAAGACGTTAATTTGAGCCAAACCGTATGCCGATTTCAGGATGGAACCCGGATGAGTCGCGTCGTTCAGGCGGCGCTCATCCGAGGTTTCGGTTGGCAACCTCAAAAACTGCTGCTCAGCCGACAGTCTTCGAGCTATTCTCTGCGCGGCCGAACTTCTCTCTTCAGGACCTGAGTTTTACTCTCCCGGACCTTCGAGGTATCTGACCAGATATATAAACAGGGCCAGAAAGGACAATAACAAGAGGTACTCTAGGCCCTTCGTTTCGAATATGTTTACGTAGTAATAATATTCCACGTTAGCTTCCTATTTAATGTTTCAAAACCGGCATTCTGGTAATTATCCATCTTAAAACCCATATTTCCGCGAACACTACCATGAGGGTCACGTTAATCTCTTGCCAAGTCGGGTAGTAATGGTTAACCGAATCCCAGCGAAAGGCTATTACGGATACGTTTAGTCTGTTGAGAATGATGCCTATGCAGGACATTGCGGCTGCGATTTTTATTAGTCCAATCTTCCTATGCCTGACTGCATAGGCATACAGGAAGCAAGGTAGAAGAACGAAACCGTAAATCTCAAGCAGATACCAGTAACCCCAGAAATCCGTGATCAGTTCCCAGCGCTCTTCATGTATGAAGAGAAGTGCCTGAAAGAAGTAGTAGACAAACATTACGATGGCTGCACCTTTGGCTAGGCCTAGTACTATTTCGTCGTGGGCATGGTGGTCCTTTGCTCCGATCAGGTCCTTGAACACCCTATGGGAAATCGTTCCCTCAAATATGATCATCGACAATCCCGCATAAATGCTCGATACATAAAACATGATTGGGATGAATTCCGAATACCAGAGCGGATGTATCTTCGGCTTGGCCATCAAAAACAGTGCGCCAAGGCCTGATTGATGGAGCATAGAGAGCGTAATGCCGAATATCACGGCACCAAGAGTCATTCTGGTCATGAATTTCCTGAACTTTTCCAGTTTCGCCCACTCGGCCACAACCGGTGAAAATTCCGCGGCCATCGTAAGCATGTAGAGCAAGAAGTGCCAGGAAACCAGAAACAATACGGAGTTGTATCCGAATGCGTTCCCAATGATTGGGTTTACGATGTGCCAGGGCCTTCCCAAATCCAGCACCAGCGCTCCCGCATAGAAGATGTACGCCAATAGTCCATTTAGGACAGTTACTCGGACGATGGAGTGATATTTCTCGATCCTCATTACATACACCACAAAGGTGACAACGTAGGAACCGCCGGCAAATGCAACGCCAGTAACAACATCAAAGCCGATCCAGAGTCCCCACGGAAACTCCTGGGAAAGATTGGTGACCGCACCTATCCCGTAGACAAATCGAAAGTACAGGATTATCAAACCGACCAGTATTACAGGAATAGAAATTACGTTGAATGGCGTAAGCCATTTCCCGCGCGGCTTCAATTCCTGAAGAAAGAACTTGAAGACTCTTGTGAATTCGCCTGTGGCAGCTACAGTACTGTTCATTTGTCCGCCCCCGGTTTTGTCCATTCCCCGTTTTCTCGTACTTCGTTCTTCCTATCCGACAGCTGGCTCAGTCCCAGTAGCAATGCCGGGACACCGAAAAGGACCATCGGAACAGAAACAAGAAACTGCTTCGTATACTCCGGATAGGGAGTCGTTCCAAGGTTGGTCTTAAAGCCGATTTGCTCAAAAGGTACAGCCGAAAGGTACAGCCAGCCAGTTCCGCCAACCTCGTTCTCTCCATAAATGCTATGCACATATTTATCCGGGTGGCTATAAACCCGATGCCGTGCAACCTCCATCAGATCCCTTTTTGAGCCAAACATCAAAGTGTCGGTTGGGCATGCCTCCACGCATGCCGGCTTTTTCCCAGCCTGTAGTCTTTCATAGCACATATGGCACTTCATGATTCTCGGATTCCATGAGTGATATTCAGCTTTCGGAACATCAAAGGGACAGGAAACCATGCAGAACCTGCAGCCCATGCATCTGTCACCGTTCCAGGTGACAGGTCCTTCCTTGGTCTTGAACATTGCATTCACGAGACAAGCCGCCACACAAGCCGGTTGCCAGCAATGCATGCATTGTCTCTTTACAAACACTTCACCTTTTTCGGTCTTAAACTTATTTACGATTGTGAACTGCTTCTCTGTCGTATCCCTGACTTGATCAAGTGCATTATCAGCCTTTACATCCGGAACAAAATTACCCCACGTCGTCGAGCAAGCGACTTCGCAGGATCTGCACCCGATGCATCTGGTTGTATCGACAAGTACTCCAACGAATTCCTTGTTTTCCTTTTTGCTGGCAGCTCGTAAATCATTCATGGGTGTAGCTGCTGCCCCTAGCGTAAATGAAGTCCTGATAAATTGTCTTCGATCCATGATATTTCCCAATATTTCAGAAGAGTGCAGTTAAGAGCAAATTAACTCCGGTAGATTCAGTAATAAACAGCGCATTACCTGGCCGGAATTATTTATTGCCTGATTATCAGAGGGTCTTCTTTACTGAATGACAGAATCCGCAATTCTCGCTTGCCTCCTTACCCACACCGGTCTCGTGGCAACCCCAGCACTGCTTATGAACTACCACCTTAACGCTGAGGGTTTCATCCGAAATTCTTACAGGACTAGTGTGATGGCAAACCGAGCATGTATAAACATTCTGCTTATTCGCTGCGGATCCATTGTGGCAGACCTTGCAATCAATCCAGGATGACTTCAGATGGTCAGGATGGGGCGTGGCCAATACCTTGGCGTTGATCTGATGGTGACATTCAACGCACTTGACCCGATGGTCTTTTATGTGCGTTCGATGGTGAAACAATACCCGACCAATACTCGATGGAAAGTTGATCTCATCAGGTATATCCAAACCGTCTGTTCCGGGTAGATTTGCTGTTACACCCTTGCGTGACGCTTGTTCTGCGGAACTTGATACTTTGCCAGCATTAACAGCATTCACCTTTATATCTTCACCGATTGAACGAGAACTGGCAGCAGCTAAAATAATTACTGTCGCCGCCGCAACCCAATATTTGATCATGACTACCTCTATTCGAATATTGACTCAGAGGGGAGCGTAGCTACCCTGACCCTGCAAGTTTAGTTAGCAAGAAAGGCATTCGTAAACTTCTCAAATATCTTATCTCTTGTCTGTTGTTTATTTGCCTTATCCCCTTCATTGCGTGACGACCCAGTTTGCTGAGTCTCGTTCTCAACACTTAGTACAATCTCGTTGTATTTGGCAATTTCCTCCTTGTACCAATTAATGGAATCAACACCAATCTTCAGGGCATGTAACTCTTCAGAGAGATTTGACGGCTCGATGCAACACATCCAGCTCAGTTCAAACGGGTTTACTGCAATCAATTCCGGATGCTCGATATGAGCTGTATTAACAAAAGTGACCTTGCCGCTTATCGGAGAATTGAAGTTAATGGTCTGAGAATCATGATTGATTGAAAAAAGCAATTCACCCTTGCTAATTCTCATATCTAGTTTCGGCAATTTCACTTCATCGATCTGGCCGATTATCTTCCGGACAAAATCATCTATGCCAACTCGTGCCGTGCCATTCAACTCAATATTCACCCAGGCATGTTTTTCAGAAATAAATACTCCTGCAGGCACATTGAACTCGCGTCTTGAATCTGTTTCCCGGGTAGATGGTGTGATCAAACGTACTGTTGGCTTCATTTGCCTTTCAATTCGATCTTTACGCTTGATGAGCGACTTGTTAAGAAATTCGATTAGCTCGTCTTCAGTAAATGGTTTTTGCACATAATCCATTGCACCGAACTTCATTGTTTCAATGGCCGTTTCAAGCGATGCATAGCCGGTTATTACTATCACATCAATATCGGGGCGCAAATGTTTCACCGCCTTGGTTACTTCTACTCCATCCATTTCCGGCATTTTCAGGTCGGTGAAAACAAAATCGTAGTCGTTCTTCAGGACAAGCCCCAAAGCTTCCTGTCCTTTTTCTACAGTATCGATGCTGTAGCCTTCGGCAACGATGATTTTCCTGAAGCTATCCAGAATAATTGCCTCGTCGTCGACAGCCAATATTCTTGCTTTTGGCTCTGGCACTTCTACGCGCTTTAATGTTTTTGCTTCCTCAGAAAAATCCAGCTTCAATCCCACATCAAGTGCCTTCTCGCGCTCTTTTCTGATCCTGGCCTCGCTTTTCTTATGGAAATACACGCGCAGGGAGAAATCCACGATGATAAAGACGATAACCGTGACAACTACAATTAGTGGAACCATTTGATGCCTCCCTAAAATACTTGACTTCTATTGAAGAATAGACCAGGCGTCAGGAAGTCGTGTGGATAAGTCAAGGTAACAAAAGCTCGCCCGCTCTTCGGGGAACCGAAGATAATCGGAGTCTTCGAGAATTAGATCCGCGAGAGCCATATCTATCGCGTCGTAGTGAGCGAATTAACGATAGGTCACAAGGTGCGGTTCAGCGGAGAGGATCGCGAGGAAGCTCGCGATGCCATTGGGTTTTCCGTAATACTCATCCTGAGGATCGCACCGGCTGGCGCAATGGTCGTCGCTAGCCCGTGATGACGCTCAGGACTTATTATTAGGTTCATGCGCAATGTTGTTACACACGGCAACTACGAATTTGGCCTTCGCTGCCAAAACATTCAGCTACAACCGTATCAAAGTACAACGATTTCTCGCTAGAGCCACACGTTAACTTAATCCTCATAGTAGCGTTGGTATCCTACCCCTCGGTTGACGACGATCAACTTAGTTGCCGTAACATCCACGCTCGAGTTTGACGAAGATCAACCCAGTCGCATATAGAGTCCATTTTTTCGCTGGAGCGTTCTGAGGTGTTTGGCCGAACACTTGTGACCTGCTCCCCGTAGGCCGTACCATCCAATATTTCTCGGAGCATTGCTCAAGGTGCTACAATTTCCATGCCTCTAGGAGGAACCTCAAAGCTCTCCTAATAGTGTGATTGGCAAAGGTATTTTTGACTAGCTCAGTTGGTAGATAGCAGACTTGCCTGCGGTGAAGCGGAGCTTCGCAGCGCACCTGCAATGCGAAGGTCGAGAGTTCGATTCATCTCGCGGGCACCAGTTCTTCAACCGCTCATGGCACACCCTGAGCTCTTCTCCAACCTTCATTATCATGACGAATTGACCACGAAACCAGGGATATGGCCAACATTCTTATCATCTACTCCACGACCGACGGTCACACGCTGAAGATTTGCCAAAGACTCCAGCAAGTGGTCGAAGCTCAATCGCATCAGGTGACGCTTTGCGCAATTCAGGATTGGCGGGGAATCGACCTGGCCGGATTCGCCAAGATCGTCATTGGCGCCAGCATCCGGTATGGGAAACACAGCCCGTTGGTGGTTGATTTCGTCACCCGCAACGAAAAACTGCTGGACAGCAAATCGAATGCCTTCTTCACGGTGAACGTGGTTGCCAGAAAACCTGAAAAGAACCAGCCGGAGACCAATCCTTATTTGCTCAAGTTCCTCCGGAAGATTTCCTGGAAGCCAAAACAATTAGCTGTTTTCGCTGGAAAAATAGATTTCCCCAAGTACCGCTTCCTCGATCGCCTGGCGATCCGGTTCATCATGTGGATGACCAACGGGCCGACCCACCCGGATGCGGTCGTTGAATTCACCGACTGGCAGCAAGTCGAGGCATTCGGCAAGCGGATCTGTGAGCTGTAGCAACTTTCCCGGACCTTGCCTTGTTGGCAAAGGGCGTATTCCCAATCAATCGGCATAATGCGATTGATTGGGAACACGCCCTAATTCTGCGCCAGATCAAAGTTTGTTGGCAATTGGGGGCGTATGTTTGGCGCTGTCAATATTTTTCGAAGCTTGGTATCGCGATGGCTGACTTCCGCCCGGCCGCCGCATCGGGCGACGAGAACAGGAATCAGGGGAATTAGACATGACACGCGCCGAAGGGAAATGGTCCGGGTTTACCGCCAACGCGAACCTGGTTGTCTTTTTCATGTTGGCTTTTTTCTTCATCAGCAGCATCCCCGCCCATGCCGCCTTCGGCGTCTTGTCCAAGGACGACAAGGCGTGCCTTAATTGCCACGCCAAGAAGCCATACGACAAGACCAACGCGAGAGGGGATTCGGTGTCGCTGCATATCAACGACAAGAAATTCTCCGAGTCCGTCCACAACGACAATGGCTGCACCGACTGCCACACGAACCTTGAAAAGGTCGATATCAAGAAACACGAAAAATCCGACAACAAGTCGATCGGTACTCGCGCCTACTCGGTCGCGGCAATCAAAGTCTGCGTGGAATGCCACAAGAAGACCGTCAAGCAATACGACGACAGCCTGCATGCGTCGCTGGTGCGGGGGGGGCATGAGGAAGCGCCGATCTGTACGGACTGCCACGATCCCCACTCTGTGCGCGCGGAATCGGCGATCGCGCCGGTTGACGATGTCCCGTGCGGCAACTGCCATGCCAAGATCGTCAAGGCGTACGCCGGAAGCATCCACGGCCACGCGCGGAC
>Ga0208566_1001882_pt1 | contig 11676 bp, 11 predicted proteins | sample PL_2010_150m_FD_184159 | JGI IMG/M metagenome (GOLD analysis project Ga0208566, IMG submission 184159) | Freshwater microbial communities from Powell Lake, British Columbia, Canada to study Microbial Dark Matter (Phase II) - PL_2010_150m... | ecosystem: Environmental > Aquatic > Freshwater >...
AGTTAATAGGATGGGTATCCTTGCGTTCATTTCTAATATTTTCTTCGGCAGTTTAGCTCCTAGTACTTAGGTCTAAACTTTGCGCTCCCTAGATTCCTCTAGGGATTACCTTTATCGGGAAAATCCTCCTTATGTTAATAGGTTTAAAAAATTATACTAAAGTATGCAATATAGGAAGGTATGTTTCAAGGAGTTTTGAAGCTGTTTTGAAAGCGTTTTCTTTCAAGGGTGCTATTTTTGGCGGGCTAAATGTATGGATTCTTAAGGTATCAATTCAAAAAGAAGAGGATATTTTTAGGTAAAATATAGGTTATATATGAGGTAACTCAATATGATGAGAATAAGGTGATAATTAGGTAGATAGATGTCAGCAGGGCCAAGATAACCAAGCATAAGCCCATAATTTTAGTATTGCGTAGCTCCTTAGCCATTGAGATAGGCTCAATCCGCCAATTTATCTTAGCGTAGAAATTTTTCTGGATTGTAATTGCTGTAGATGGCTTGAAAAATAAAGATGAACCGATGATAAATCCGGCTAAAGGCATTAATACTATAATCATCGTAATTAAATTAGTCATCTGGCCTTATTAGCCTTCTTCTTCTCATAAATACAAAGTATTATTGCTAGTAGGGTTGGTATCGGGAGGATGAAAGCCAGGTCAAATTGGTTTTTCCAGCGGAGAATATAAAGGCTGATCCCCAGGAAGACACTAAACCAAATAAGTTTCCTCAAGATATGTAACTTAAAACCGTCGCAAAAACAAAAACCCATAAATATAACATATAGGTTAAGTGCCAAAAATTGCAGCAATAATCTTTCCATCAATCTTACTCCTTCTACCTAAAAGGTGCTTTTTAAGATTTAATCAGTGCTAAAGTTTCTGAGCGCGTTTTTTCATTCTTCTGAAAGATACCTCTTACGGCTGAGGTTACCGTAAGGGTACCTGGTTTTTTTACCCCGCGCATAGACATGCATAAATGTTCTGCTTCTATAACAACCATGCACCCCTTGGGCTTGAGTTTTGACATAATAATTTCCGCGACCTGGGTGGTAAGGCGCTCCTGTACCTGAGGGCGCCTGGATAAAACATCTACAACCCGGGCCAGCTTACTCAACCCCGTAACCCGGCCTGCATCAGGGATATAAGCAATATGCGCTTTACCGGAAAAAGGCAAAAGGTGGTGCTCGCAAATAGAATAAAGCGGTATACCTTTAAGTAAAATTATTTCGTTATGCTTCTGGTCTAAAATTACCTCTAATTCCTTTCTGGGGTCTTGATGGATCCCCCAGAATATCTCCTCGTACATCTCTGCTACGCGCTTAGGAGTATCTAAAAGATCTTTTCTCTTAGGATTCTCTCCGATTGCCTCTAAAATATCCCTGATTGCCTTCTCAATTTTTTTCCTATCCATCATGCCTCCGCCTATTTACCGATACAAAAATGACTGAAAATTTTATCCAATAAATCTCCGGAAAATTTCTTCCCCAACAGATCATCTAAATATTCCAGCGCTTCCCGGATATCCTGAGCAATAAACTCAAGCGGCACCTTATTATCCAATGAATCCAGCGCGCCTGCAACAAATTTCTGCGTTTGCCTTATCGCCTGAATATGCCTTAAATTACTCGTAAGCATCATTTCCCCGAGACTAACCTTGCCCCCATAAACCAGGCCGGCAATCATATCTTCCAGCAGATTAACATTTTTAAATTTTTTGGCGGAAATTTCAACCGTATTTTTAAATTTTTTCAGGATTTTTTCCCTCTCTATCTTCTGTCGTAAATCCATTTTATTGATAACCGCAATGATCGTCTTACGATGGAGCCTGCGCATCAATAGCTTATCCTCGCCGGATAACTCCCGGCTTCCATCGAACAATAGAAGGACCAAGTCCGCCAGCTCAATAGACCTCCTGGAGCGCTCCACTGCTTTTTTTTCGATTAAGTCCCTGGGCTCTAATATACCCGCAGTATCTACTATCCTTACCGGGATACCTTTAATATCAATAATCTCCTCAATCGTATCTCTGGTCGTTCCGGCGACCGCGGTAACAATAGAACGTTCCTGTTTAAGCAGGGCATTTAGCAGTGAAGATTTGCCGACATTGGGTTTTCCACAAATAACCGCGCGCACCCCCTCTCGCATAACCCGCGCATGCCGACAGGATTGCAGAATACTTACTAGTTCGTCATTAACATTTTTTAGCTTACAGGCTAATATTTTAAGATCGAAGGTTCCTATTTCTTCTTCCGGAAAATCAATATTGGCCTCAGTCACCAAGAGCAAATCTGATAATTCCCTGTGTAGCTTATTTATTTTTAAAGATAATCCTCCTTTTAACTGCTCGATTCCGATTTTTAAAGCCGAATCTGTTTTTGCCCTGATAATCTCCAGGACTGCTTCCGCCTGGGCCAAATCAATCCTGCCGTTTAAGAATGCCCGTTTAGTAAACTCTCCCGGCTCGGCAAGGCGACAACCATTTTCTAAAACTAAATCCAAGACTGCCCGTAAGGCAACAATACCACCGTGACAATTTATCTCTACGATATCCTCTTTAGTGTAGGATCTAGGGGAGCGCATAACCGTTAAAATTACTTCATCGATAACCTTATTATCCTTAACAATCCATCCGTAATGGATAGTATAACTCTTAAAATCAGCCGGTTTACTGCCGTCTTTAGCGATAAATACCCTCTCTGTAACGGCTAATGCCTTTTTACCGCTTATGCGCACTATGCCAATACCCGATTCTCCCGGCGGCGTAGAGATCGCAACAATTGTCTCATTAATATCATGCTTTTCCATTTCTAAATTCACCTACAACAAATAAAGATCCGGTTACTAAGATTAAATCTTCTCTTCTGACAATGCGACTGGCAATTTTTTTTGCTTCTTTTGGGCTATTGGTGATATGCAAGGACTTGCCTCTAAAATAATCAGCCAGCAGGCGGGGGCAGGCGGCGCGAGGATTACTAGCCCGAGTCAATATTATCTCGTCGGCGAGACTACCTATTTCAGAGCAGATTCCTTTAATATCTTTATCGTTAGAAATGCCCAGAATCAAAACCAATCTTTTATACCTGAAGTTTTCTTTAATCGCTTTTTTTAAGGCTCTCATCGACGCAACATTCTGCGCCCCATCCAAAACAACCTGCGGATTCCTGGCGATTACCTCACACCTGCCTGGCCAAACTACGTTATATAACCCACTTCTAATCGATTCAACATTAATATTGGTACCGTAGTTACGCAATGACTCAATTACGCCTATAGCTACTGCGGCATTGATTAATTGGTGCTCACCAATCAGTTTAATCTTTAAGTGCGGATATTGGCCGCGGATTCCCCGAACCCGGAATTCGTTCTTTAGCTTGCGGTATATTATCTGTTTTCCTACTTCATATAACTTCGCCTTTGCCTGCCGGCACTTTCTTCTTATCACCTGCATCGCAGCCTTCTCCTGAGGAGCACTAATCACTATTGGCTGACGACTGAAAGCTAACGACTGAAAGCTTTTGATAATCCCCGCTTTCTCTGCGGCAATCTCCTGCAAGGTATTGCCTAATTTCTGCGTATGCTCATAACTTATCGGCGTAATAGCGCAAACCAAGGGACTAACTGTGTTAGTCGCATCCAGCCTACCCCCTAATCCGGTTTCTAAAACCACAAAGTCTGTTTTTTTCTCCTTAAAATAAATAAAGCCCAAAACAGTATAAATCTCAAAAAATGATAGCGGGCCATATTTTGAATAGCGGCTGCATTGCTCTATTGCCGGCTTTAATCTGGATACTAAATTCACAATGGCTTCTTCAGAAATCATTCCCTCGAAATCGATGTTTGGTGTTTGGTGTTTGGTGTTTGGTGTTAATATCCTTATTCGTTCTCGGAAATCTGATAAGTGGGGAGAGGTATATAGCCCAACTCTATATCCGGCCTGTCTTAATATATAGGCAAGAAAGGCACATGTAGAACCTTTACCCTTTGTGCCAGCGACATGCAGACACTTGAGGCTATACTGCGGATTGTCTAACAAAGATAGGAAATCTTTTATGCGTTCTAATTTGCAAGATTCTTTATACGGCCAGGTGGGAACCTTCTCGTAGTTAATAAATGTTTCCAGATATTGGACGGCCTGGCGGTAAGTCATGGCTCGTTGGGCTCATTGGGTTCGTTATAAGCACGAGCTAAACGGGCTAAACGAACTAAACGAGCAAACGATTTAATGTTTGAAATGTCTGATACCAGTAAAAACCATAGAGATATTATGCCTATCGCAAGCCTTAATGATCTCTGCGTCGGATATTGAGCCTCCGGGCTGGATGATAGATTTTACGCCTGCCTTAGCTGCTTCAAGCACCGCATCGGGCTTAGGAAAGAAAGCGTCTGAAGCCAGACAGGAATTTTTACTCAGCTTTCCTGATTTCTTCCTAGCGATTGCCACTGCATCTACCCTAGACATCTGCCCTGCGCCTATACCCACTGTTTTTGTCCCGCGCGATAAGACTATAGCATTGGACCTAACATGCTTGGCTACTTTCCAGACAAAAATCAAACTTTCCATCTCTTTTTTGGTTGGTTTCTTCTTGGTAACTACTTTGAGATTTGTAATATCCAGTGTTTTTAAATCCTTATCCTGCAGCAAGATCCCCGAACTGACGCGCTTAAACTCCGGTTCATTGATTTCCTGGAGATCTTTTAGTTCCAGGAGGCGTAGATTTTTCTTTTCCTTAAATAATTCAAGCGTCCCTTCTAGAAAGCCGGAGGCAATAATACACTCAAGGAATCCACTCCTGGCAATAACTTTGGCGGTTTTAAGGTCCAGACTGCGGTTTAATGCTACAATCCCGCCAAAGGCAGAAAGAGGATCGCATCTTAAGGCCAGGCTGAATGCTTTATCAAGGGCTTTATCCTCTGCCACCCCGCAAGGGTTGTTATGTTTCACGACTACAGCTGCCGGATTGTTAAACTCTCTTACTAACTCAAAAGCGCTATTTAAATCCAAGATATTATTGAATGATAATTCCTTGCCTTGCAGTTGTTTTAAATTAATCAGGCCACGACATTTGCCTTTTTCTTTATAAAACGCGGCCCGCTGATGCGGATTCTCTCCGTAACGCAGATCTTGGATTTTCTCAAAGCTTAAATTTAACTCCTGAGGAAAATCCATTGTTTCTTTCTTATGTTTAAAATAGTTATCTAAATAGGCGTGGATAGCGCCGTCATAATTACTAGTCCGGTCAAAAACCTCTATTGCCAAATCACGCATAAAACTAGGGGGTAAGGCACAGTTGTTCTTTTTTAATTCCCTTAAAACCTTTCCATAGCGACTGGGATTACAGATCACCGCAACGGAACTATGGTTTTTCGCTGCCGAGCGTAACATTGAAGGCCCGCCGATATCGATGTTTTCGATAATCTCCTCTATGGTTACCCCCGGCTTCTGGGCTATCTTCTCAAAAGGGTAAAGATTTACTACTACCATATCGATCAGGCCGATATGATGCTCCTCTAAAGTCTTCATATGCTCAATGTTTTTCCTGAGCGCCAGGAGCCCTGCGTGAATCTTAGGGTGTAGTGTCTTAACCCGGCCATCGAGCATTTCTGGAAACCCCGTATATTCGGAAACATCCTTGGCCGAAATTTTATTTTCACGCAGTAATTTAGCAGTCCCTCCGGTAGAAAGTATCTCTACCCCTAGCTTATCCAGCTCTCTGGCAAAATCCAAGATTCCGGTTTTATCGGATACACTAATTAAAACCCGTTTAATCTTTACCATAATATTCTTGCCTCCTAACTATTTATTAAACCGAAAATTAACTAAGTTGGCGTCCTGTATAATGTAATCTTTTTGCTCAAGGCGCAACTTCCCGGCTTGCTTAGCCTGCGTTTCCCCGCCTGCCTGAATAAAATCATTGAAGCTGATTATCTCGGCGCGGATAAACCCTCTCTGGATATCGGAATGTATCACACCCGCTGCTTCCCGGGCAACAGTTCCTTTCTTAATCAACCAGGCGCGGGTCTCCTTTTCTCCGGTAGTAAAAAAACTGATGAAGCCGCTTTCTAAAACCACTCTAGCCAAGAGATTATCCAGATTATCAAGGTCTTTTTTCTCTGCCACGGTAATAGGCCTATTAGTATAGAACCCGTAACCGGAAATCAGCATCTTCTCCTGTTCGCTAAGGCCAGCCTGAGAAATAAACTCTTCCTTTTCCAATATGCTTTTCAATTTATCCAAGAGAACTCTTTCCTCTTCCTGTTCAACCCTGGCTAAGCGTGTTTCCGTGAATTCCAAATCCTTCAAGATTAAATCCGTGCGTGAATCATGCAATACTAAGATCGCATCGGCATCTAAAGCAACGCTACCATCCACTAATTCCACCTGAAGATATGTCTTCTTTTTGGATCGGGTAATCTTATCTATCTCATCCAGGCGAGCATCTTTTATATTGTGCTTGCCTAGGGGTATTTCGGCAATTGAGAATATACTAATCTTCATTTGATTAAAATGGTAAGAACTTTATTCTTCTTCTTGTTTCTTGGTGGCCTGATATTGACTGATAATATTCGAGGTAATCTTATGCGGGACCTCTTCGTAATGCGAAGGGCGCATAATGTAGACTCCTCTTCCTCCGGTAATCGAACGCAGGTCATTGGCATATTTAAACATCTCGGATAACGGCACCTGGGCCTTGACGATTTGAGATCTACCTTTTATATCCATACCCATAATCCGGCCGCGCCGCGAATTGATATCTCCGGAGATTGCTCCCAGGAACTCCTCCGGAATAATTACCTCCACGTCCATAATCGGCTCAAGCAACGCCGGGCCAGCCTCCATTACGGCCTTCCTTAAAGCCATTGCTCCGGCAATCTGAAAGGCCATATCCGACGAATCAACTTCATGATAAGAGCCGTCGTAAAGAATAACCCGAATATCCTCTATCGGATAACCAGCCACTGCCCCTTCTAGACAAGCTTGCCTTATCCCTTTTTCCGCTGAAGGGATAAAATTTCTAGGTATAGCGCCGCCAAAAATCTTATCCACAAATTCAAAGCCCTTACTTCTTTCTAAAGGCTGGATTTCGATCCAGACGTCCCCATATTGACCACGCCCCCCTGATTGGCGCTTGAATTTACCCTGCACCTTGGTAGTCTTAGTAATTGTTTCTTTATAGGAAACCTTGGGAGTACCTAATTCTACTTCGACATTAAACCTCTTTTTCATCCTGCCGATCATAATATCAAGATGTAAATCTCCCAACCCGGAGATAATCAGCTCTTTAGTCTGGGGGTCATGCGATACTTTAAAAGTAGGATCCTCAGCAGCAAGTTTCTGCAGGGCGCCTGAGATTTTTTCTTCATCCTCCCGCGATTTAGGTTTTACCGATGCGGATATCGCCGGCTCAGGAAATACCAGGGGCTCAAAAAGAAACTGTTCCTTATCCCCGGAAATCGAATCAGAAACCGTTGTCTCCTTTAATTTAGCTATCGCCACAATGTCTCCGCAGGTAGCGCCTTCGGCCAGGCGCTGTTCTTTCCCTTGAAGAATATAGATCTGGCCGATTCTCTCTTTGGCTTTTTTATTGACATTATAAAATCCGGTATTAGAAAGTAGTGCTCCCGAAAAAACGCGTAAAAGAGTCAACTGCCCAACATAGGGATCAGATATATTTTTAAAAACAAAGGCGGAGAAAGGAGCTTCTTGATTTAGCGCAACCTCTTTTTTTACTTCCGGTTTAAGCGGATCGCCGGCTTCTACTTTCGACCGCTCTGAAGGAGAAGGCAGGTATTTAACTATTGCTTCGAGTAATTCCGGAATTCCTTTATCGCTTAAGCCAGAACCAGCCAAGACCGGAAAAACCTTACGTTTTATAACTGCCTCTCTTAACCCCTCTTCAATCTCCTCAAGAGATAGCTTTGTGCCTTCTAAATATTTTTCTAAAAGTTTGTCGTCGCTTTCAGCCACCGCTTCAATTAATAGCGGGTCTTCCAACGAATTGATCACAAGCGCTTTTTTTGATAATCTATCCTGTACCTGACTTAAAGTCTTTTCTACGCCGGTTTCCGGTTTATCAAGCTTATTAATAAAAAACAGGCAGGGTAGATTGGATTCCTCTAATATCTGCCAGGCGCGCTCCGTGCCGACCTCTACCCCGGAAGCAGCGTCTAAAATAATCAGAGCGCTATCTACGCCGCGGACGCCGGAAACAACCTCTCCGAAAAAATCCAGGTAACCGGGAGTATCTACGATCTGAAAGCGGAATCCTTTGTAATCGCAAAATAAAAGACTTAAGTTTATCGAATTTTTTCTACCGATTTCATCAAAACTGTAATCGCTAACAGTAGTCCCGTCTTCGATTTTACCCTTGCGGGTAGTAGCTTTACAAAAATAAAGCAGGCTTTCTACAAGAGTAGTTTTTCCTGACTGGGCATGACCTAAGAGAATAAAATTGCGCTTGTTCTTAACATCCATCTATCTGCGCTCCTTTACTGTAGTAAATTAGGGCAGGATTTATTATTATAGGCTAAATCAACCTACGGCTACCTCGGCTTATCCCTCGACTCTGCTTAGGATGGTTCGCCCTTCGATTTGGTTCGACTTCGTCCTTCGATATGCTCAGGACTCGGCCTGAGCGCAGTCGAAGGCCTTCGCTCACCACAAGTCACTCAGGGCGAATGCTCAAGTGTAGTCGAATGCATTCGAGGTCTGGTGAGCCTGTCGAACCAAAAGCCGAGGCCTGTGATGGTTGATACTCAAGCCCATTCGGCTTCGCTCAGGGTTCAGTCCTGAGGGTAATCGAAAGACTGAGCAAACTTCGTTCATTCTCGTCATGGATGACGAGGTTTTTCAGTTGCGAATGTATAAAAATAATTTCTGTTTGTCAGATTAGTAGATTACTTCACTGGAACCTTAACCACAGGCGCCCCTTTAGCCTTTGGTTTGGCCTTCCGTGGGACTTTGACCGTCAGGACGCCATTACTATATTCCGAGGTTATCCCTTTGATTATTGCGTCTTCCGGCAATACAATAGTCCTATAGAATTTACCGAAAGTTAATTCCTGCATATAGAGCCCCTGCCTCTCCTGCTTCGTTTCTGTCTTTCTTTCACCAGAGACCGTCATATAGCCATCCTCAATTTTAATATTAATTTCGCTTTTTTGCATCCCTGGCAAATCAATAGCAAGTATATAGGCGGCGTCTGTCTGTTTAAGATCCATGCGAGGCTTGAAAAAAATATTCTCTTTGGCTAAACTATCGCTCTTATCCCCAACTAGCCCAAGAGAACGCCCGCTGAACACCCTGTCCATCCTTTTACGTATCAATTCTAGCTCCGTAAAAGGATCCTTATCCCAGATACGTTCAAACATAGGAAAATAATCTGCTTTGGCTGTATAGGCTGGGCTCCCCCGATAATGACTCACTACCACATTGCGCATCTTTTGTGCTTTAGGGAGACTAAAAAGATAGTAAGTTTCTAAAATAAGCAGTATTGCCAAAATAATAATAAGCACGATTAAGATTCTATTTTTCATCCTCACCCTCCTTATCTTAAATATCTGATTGCGGTAGAGATATTCCTTGACAAGCATCCCATCGGATGATTGCGACTCGCAGCAATATCTAGCTTTTATTTTATCACAGATATATCAGAAATCAATACTCTGCATAGAATTAATAAGCATTTTGATTCCGCAAAAAAATAACATTTCCTAAACTTTCGGTTGCCTAACCTAAAAAAATGTTATAAAATTGAACCCATGAAAACTGGGAAAAAGTGGGATAAGTTAAGCCGGATGTTTAATGCCTATAAAGAAGGCAAGATTGACCCCTGCGTGGCAGACAATGTTGTAATTGCCTGGCCGGTATTCTTTCAAATTATAAAAAACAATAAAAATCTGGGTAAAAAAATAATGGATTACGGCTGCGGTACCGGTGGATTATGTAATGCGCTATATAAAAAAGGCTTTAAGCTGACCGGGATAGACATATCCCGGAAAATGATAGCTATAGCCAGAAGCAATACCCCCAAGGCAATCAATTATTATTGCGGAGATAAATCCGCACTTAGGAAATTAAAGCATAAATTTAATATCATTACTTCGCTGATGGCTTTTCAGTTTATCGCCGATTTTCCTGACTGCCTACCTGCTTTTTTTGAATTGTTAGACAAAAGAGGGTTACTTATTTTCGCGGTATTTAACCCTGATTTCGTGAAGAAACTATATAAGAATAATACCATTTTTTCCGGGTTAAAGCGTATAGCCGGAGATTTAAGATGCAAGATGGCAATGGGAAAAAAAGTCAATTTGGAAGTATATGTAAGGACTGAGCGGGATTACAGAAAAATAATCGAAAAAGGGGGCTTTGAATTCGTTTCCTCAACCTACCCGCCTTTTACCAGAAAGTTTGTCCAAGAATACGGCTGGCAACTCCCTTCGGATATACCCGAGTTCCTGATAATGGCCTTCAGAAAAATTACTGACTAACGACCTTTCTCTACCGCATTAATTTCTTTATATCTTTTAGGGACGGTTCTCAAGTCGTGAGGAAAGTGTCCCCTAAGGGGACACTTTTACTTTGAGTTGAGAACCGTCCCTGTATCTACGGTTAAAACTCTCCCCTTAGAATTGATATTCTAATTTTAGATTAAAATTTCTCCCTGGGGATGGATAATAGAACTTTGTTCCGCTATCCACTAATACTCCTGCATACTCTGAATACTCCTTACCCAGAAAATTGTTAATACCAAATGTAACAGTTAACTCCTTATAACGCCAGGATAAATTCGTATCTGCAACCATATACCCATTAAGCTTGGAATATGCATTAGCCTGGTCATTAAGAAAATAACGCTCACCTGTGTAAGTGCCGGTTAAATTCAGCGTAATATTCTTAGGTAAGGTAAACCTTAAGCCGACACTGCCTTTATGCCGCGGCACAAGCGGTATCTCATTATTGTCATATTCTCCACCGTTAAAATAGGCATTGGTAAAAGTATAGTTGCCAAATAACATAATCCGATCGCTGAGTTTTGTATCTAGAGAGGCATCAAGGCCTTCATGGACGGTTTTATCATAATTCTCGTTCTTGCCGTTCCAATATCCATAAACAAGCATATCCTTGGCATTATAATAAATTTCATTCTTAACATTCATCCTGAATATTGATAGGCTGCCTTTGACCCTATCGGAGAATTTATGCCGCAGGCCAGCCTGGTAATTTATTGATGATTGAGGCTCTAGGCTTGTATCAATCTGCTGCTGATAATTCTGGTCCGTATAATTAAATTCATCTACCTCTGGAAAACGGAAACTCTTTGCTACATCAATAAAAAGGTTCGAGTCTTCCTTAAAGCTATATACAAGGCCGGTATTAAAGGCTTCCATCTTAGGCCGTATTTTCTTATCTTGGGCAGGATTTGGATAGGTCTGGATATCGTAGTAGCCAAACACGTATCGCGCAACCTCATAGCGATAACCGCCTACTAAGGTCAATTGTTTGAGGACTGATAACTCATCCTGCAAATAACCAGCCAAGGAAGTCTTATTAACGGTTGTGAAATTTTCATCGGGATAACTGGGGTTAATTGCCTTTGAATGTGAATTATAAAAAACACGATAATAATCTAACCCGGTAATAAATTTATTGTCATGATCAAAAATATTGTTATCC
>Ga0208566_1001884_pt1 | contig 11657 bp, 12 predicted proteins | sample PL_2010_150m_FD_184159 | JGI IMG/M metagenome (GOLD analysis project Ga0208566, IMG submission 184159) | Freshwater microbial communities from Powell Lake, British Columbia, Canada to study Microbial Dark Matter (Phase II) - PL_2010_150m... | ecosystem: Environmental > Aquatic > Freshwater >...
CAATGATATCATGCTTGTCTTGTAACTCAGTTGCGTCGTTATCATCAATAGAGAAAAATCTTTTAATTTGTTTCTTTCTTATTTGATTTAAGCTTCTTGTCGTTACAATTTTATAGATCCAAGTATATAAAGAACTATTGAAATTAAAATTCTTCAGCTTATTGAAAATAACTATTAATACTTCCTGCGTAACTTCATCTGCATCAAGATGATTTCCCATCATTTGCCGCGCATGCCAATAAATTTTTTTCTGATACTTTTTTACTATCAGATTAAAAGCGACTTCTTCTCCGGACAGAAATCTGTTGATTAATTCAAAGTCGTTATCCTGCACAGTTCCCATACAATGTTTCTTATAATAGACACTTGTTACTTAAATGTGGTTTAATGAGAATTTATTAAACCAAATGATTAAAACTACTGTCAAAATTGCAAAAGAAATAATTCATAACAAAAAATAGAGGTTACTATGAAAAAGCTATTGTTTTCAATATTCAGTTTAATTCTTCTAACAAATTTTTCTCTCTTTTCTCAACCTACGCAGGATGAACCACCAATGGGACCAAGAGAAGGCGGCATTAAAAAACTGTTAAAATTATCTGCCGAACAAGAGAAACAATTCGATGATCTTGTATATCAGCATAAACAAGATGCAGTTGATATTCATGCCAAGATACAAAAAAATCGTCTTGAGTTGGAAAGAATGGTTAAAGACAATAAGATTGATGAGAAGAACCTTTTCCAATTAACTGATGAGAACAGCAAACTTCAGGGTAATTTGAAAAGTTCTGCAGTTAGGAATTGGTTTGAAATTTATAAATTACTTAACGATGATCAGAAAGCTCTTTGGTCAAAGCATATTTTACAAATGACTAATCCGCAAGCAATAAGAGAAAGAATTAAAGGTAAGGTTAAAAATTTCATGATGAATCGAAGACCAAGGCAAATGAATCGCAATTTCTAAAATGAAAACCCCGACTCTGTCGGGGTTTTTTATTTTAAAATTAAGTTGTCCTTCACAAATCACCTTTAAGCGGACGCAAAATAATATCCTCAACAACCATATTACTTTTTTCAGAAAATATCCTAAATACAATTTTGGCTATATCATCAGCATTCATCATTGAATCATTATGTTTTTTCCTAATTTCGTCAGACCAAATTTCTGTTGAAGTTGCTCCTGGTAAAACATTTATTATTCTAATATTTTTATCGCGGACTTCTTCACGTAAAACTTTTGTGTATCCCATCAATCCGGATTTTGAAGCTGTGTATGCACTACTGGAAGTAAATACTTTTTGAGTTACCATAGATAAAATATTAATAATTGTTCCGGATTGTCTTTCTAACATATCAGGTAAAACAGTTTTGATTGTGTAAATACCACCGAATAAATTTACACGTAAAATATTTTCAATATCAGCTATTGAATCATCTATTGCTTTTTTGAATGAAGTTGTGCCGGCATTATTAATCAAACAAACGATTTGATAATTGGATAGAATTTTTTTGTGGAATTTATCTATTGCAGCATAATCAGTTACATCTAACAGATGTGGTTCAAAATTATTTCCGCAATCACCTAATTCTTTTTTTATCCTGTTTAATAATTCTAACCGTCTAGCTGTTCCAATAACAAAAATATTATTTCTGGTAAACTCAAATGTAAGCGCTTTACCGATTCCCGAACTTGCACCGGTTATCCAAATTATTTTTTTATTGTCAGCCATCAAATCTTTTTGGAAATAAGATTTAAAAATTCACTACGTGTTCGTGCGTCTTCAGTAAAGATTCCATGCATTGCACTAGTTGTAGTTATAGAATTTTGTTTTTGTACACCGCGCATCATCATACACATATGATAACCTTCAGCAACAACAGCAACACCTCGGGGATTAAGATGCTGTTCAATTGTATCTGCAATTTCCTGTGTCATTCTTTCTTGTACTTGCAGCCGTTGTGCATACATATCAACTATCCTTGGTATTTTACTCAGCCCGACAATCTTTCCATTCGGAATATAAGCAATATGAATTTTTCCATAGAATGGAAGCAAATGATGTTCACACATACTGTAAAAATCAATATCCTTTACAATAACCATTTCGTCGTACTTCTCAGTAAAAATTGCGCCATTAAGAATTTTTTTAATATCTTTTTTATAACCTTGAGTAAAGAATTCATACGCTTTGGCAACACGATGTGGTGTTTTCTTTAATCCTTCTCTTTCAGAATTTTCACCAATTTCATCGAGAAGATTCTTGACATGTTTTTCAATTATTTCGTAATTCAATTGATCGCCTTCCCTTTATATTCAACATAATTATTCTCAGTTTCATAAAGCTTAATAGAGTAAAGTTTACCGGACGGCAATTTATCAATTAATTGATCCCAAATGCCGATAGCTATGTTCTCAGCAGTTGGTATCTTCCCTTTTAAGAAATCAACATCAAGATTTAAATTCTTATGATCAACTTTACTTATCACATTTTTTTTAATTATTTCTTTTAGAACTTTAAGATCTATTACATAACCGGTTTGAGAATCTACTTCTCCAGCAACTATTACTTCTAAGATGTAATTATGTCCATGACCATTTAGATTATTACACTTGCCGAATAGCCGATCATTTTCTTCATTGGAAAAATTTGGATTAAATAAACGGTGAGACGAACTAAAAACTTCACGCCTTGTCACATATATCATTTCACTATCCTTTGAGTGCTTTCAAAACTTCTTCAACATGCCCATCTACTTTAACTTTGGGAAATATTTTTTTAATCAAACCATTTTCATCAATAATAAATGTCGTACGTTCAATTCCCATGTATTTTCTTCCATACATACTTTTTTCTTTCCACACTCCATATTTAACAACAACTTCTTTTTTCCCATCACTTAAAAGTGTGAAGGGAAGATTGTATTTGCTCTCAAACTTTTTGTGTGATTCTACAGAATCGGCACTTATTCCAATAACAACTGATTTAATTTTTTTGAAGTTTGGAAAAATATCTCTAAAATCGCAAGCTTCTTTAGTGCAGCCCGAAGTCATATCTTTCGGATAAAAATAGAGAACAACTTTCCATCCTTTGAAATCATTTAGAGAAACCCTAACTCCATTAGTATCCATTAATGAAAACGAAGGTGCTTTTTTACCAACTTCTAACATTTTTTCTCCATCAAGAATTTATATTAAACTGCTTTCTCCAAACAATCTAAATAAAAAGAAAGGGACGAATTAATTCCGTCCCGTAAAAACGATTAACTTAATTATGATAATTTTTTCAGCGTTTCTTGAATCGTTACATAATTCGGTTCATTACCGGCGACTTCTAAAACTTCAGCGTATTGGATAACTCCCTTCTTATCAACAACGAATGCTGATCTCTTGGAGACACCTTTCAAATCCCACTTGCCAGGAAGCCAAACATCATAAAATGATCCATACGCAGGTGATACTTCTTTATTGAAATCGCTGAGAACAGGAAAGTTAAATTGATGTTTGTCTGTCCAAAGTTTTTGTGCGAATGGACCATCAACGCTAATTGCTAAAACTTGAGCATCAAGATTTTCATAATCTTTCATTCCATCTCTGGTAGAGCATAGTTCTTTTTCACAGACTGACGTCCCGACAGCCGGGAAAAAAAGAATTACAACATTTTTCTTACCCTTAAAATCAGATAAAGAAACGGATTCGTTATTTGAATTCTTTAAGCTAAAATTTGGTGCAGTATCTCCTACTTTCAATGGCATATATTTCTGCTTTCGTGAAATTATTCTTTAAGTTTTCTACCTATTCGAACTTTAACTTGGAATTCAACTTTTCCTTCACTTGTAACTCTGCCTCTCTGTTCAACAACTTCGAACCAACCAACTTTATTTTCATTGTTCGCTTCAAGAACAATTTCTTTTATAGCTTCGGTAACACCATCTGTTGAAATTCCAACTCTTTCTATTACTTCGAATGTCTTTGACATATTAACCTCATTATTTGATTAAAAAGTTCAATTCAATTAATAAGTGAATAATTCTTGAAATTAAAATAGCTTATTAGGAAGTAAGATTAAAGAAAGGGATTCACAATAACGTTCACATTTTATGAATCATGATTTTTTTTGCTTTTTATGATGGTAGTTTCTATTTTTATATAGACTAAATCTAAATAATGATCAAAATAAGTGAATAGAGAACAAGCACACGAACAATTCAGACGATTTCTAAAAAGAGGCGACAATCGGATTACACCGGAACGCTTTGAAGTTTTAGACTTTGTAATGGAATATGAAGGACATTTTGGAGCTGATGAATTGTACATTAAGATGAAGAGCAGTGATTCCAATATTTCCCGTGCAACAGTTTACAATACGCTTGAACTTTTAGCTCAATGTGAGCTTCTCTCAAAAAGAAATTTCGGAGAAAACAAAACTCGTTACGAATCTAATGTCGGAAAGACAAGTCACGATCATTTAATCTGCACCAATTGTGGAACTATCAAAGAATTTTCAGAACCAAAAATTCAAAAAATAGTTAGAGAGATTTCCAAAGAGATTGGTTTTGATTCTACAGGTTATTCATTTAATATTTTTGGAAAATGCACTAATCCTAATTGCGGTCAAAATAAAAATGCCAAATAGTACATTAGATAAAGCTAAAAAAGGAAATCCTATTACAGTTGTAAAATTACCATCCGGAAATATTAAATCACAATTGATACGACTTGGAATCTCTGAAGGCGATACACTGAAATGCATACAACGTCTTCCCGGAGGAACAATAGTGGTTCAAAAAAATCGACAAGAAATTGCTGTAGGATTTGACCTCGCAAAAAAAATTCATGTACTTATTCAGTAAGAAAGATTATGAAAACAGACAATGTTGTTAATCTTGAAAATGATAAAATAGTCTCACCCTTAAAAACTTTTATTGGACCTGAAAAACTTCAGAAAGTTGTTCTAGTTGGTAATCCGAATGTGGGTAAATCTTGTTTCTTTAATTTCATGAGCGGTATGTATGTTGATGTTTCCAACTTTCCCGGCACAACAGTATCTATTACAAAAAGCCATTTTCAAGGCAATGATGTTTTTGATACACCGGGAATATACGGTGTCGGTTCATTTAATGATGAAGAAAAAGTAGCACGCGATATAATACTATCCGCTGATGTAATTCTTAATGTAGTCAATACTCTTAATCTCGATCGCGATCTTTTTCTCACTCTTCAATTAATTGATATGGGGAAAAAGGTTTCAGTACTTTTAAATTTCAGCGATGAACTAAAGAAAAGAAAAATTAAAATTGATACTAAAAAACTTTCCGATCTTCTTGGTGTTGAAGTATACCAAACAGCTGCAGTTGATAAATTAGGATTTGATAAACTTGGCGAGGCAGTAAATTCTGCAAGAGTTGGTAAGCAAGAACTCGATCTCCATTTTTTACTAAATCAAGTAATGGAAAAATCTGTTCCTCAATCTGATGCATTGTTGATATTAGAAGGCGACGAAGCGATTGCACAAAAAAATAATGTATTGTGCGGCACCGCAGATGAACGCGAAAGAATTTACATCAGCAGAAGAAATCGTGTAAATGAGATTGTTGACCTTGTTGAATATGAAGATTCAAAAAAGGGAGAGATTTTTAATCATCTTGGCCGATTATGTTTAAATCCAGTGACCGGCATACCAATTTTACTTCTTATGCTAGTTCTAATGTATTTCTTTATTGGTGATTTTGTTTCTCAAAGAGTTGTAAATTTTACAGAAAATAAAATTGGCAAGGATTTATTTGAATATAATGTTAAGTCATTTACAGGTAATTATACTCCGGTAAATACTGAAGTAACTATTCATGATGGAAAGAATAATGAGTTAAGCAAAAAAACTTTTAACTTCCCTTCCGGAATAAGTGCTGACCCGACTCTTCAAAAAGAATTTTCTGAATTATCAAAACAAAAAAACGCACGAACGGATTTTTACTTTCAAAATCCTTTTGTAAAACTTTTCTTCGGTGAATTTGGGGTTATTACAATGACAGTAACTTACTTACTGTTTTTACTTCTACCATTGGTAATGGGATTTTATTTTGTAATGGCTTTATTAGAAGATAGCGGTTACCTTCCGCGTCTCGCAACCATGCTTGACCGCTCATTTAATAAAATTGGTTTAAATGGTAAAGCAGTAATTCCAATCATGCTTGGTTTCGGGTGTATTACAATGGCTAATATTACTACTCGTATGCTTGGAACTGAAAGAGAAAAATCAATTGTTACAGCAATTCTTCAATTTGTAATTCCGTGCTCAGCACAATTAGCTGTAATCGCCGCTCTTCTAAGCGGAGCCGGATTTGCACCGATGATGCTTTATATCTCAGTTATTTCAACTGTTCTTATTGTTCTTTCAACTATTTTAAATAAAATGCTTCCCGGCGAAAGTTCTCCCCTATTAATTGATCTTCCAATGATTCGTTTTCCAAGAATGAGTAATGTTTTCAAAAAAACTTTTTTTAGAAGTTTTGGTTTTATGAAAGAAGCTAGCTTTTGGTTTTTTATCGGTGCCCTTGCAGTTGGAATTATGGAAATAAGCGGAATGCTTTTAGTCTGGCAGGATGTTTTAGCACCATTTACAACAACTTGGTTAAAACTTCCTAAAGAAGCTGCTAATGCTTTTGTAATGGGAATGGTTCGTAGAGATTTTGGTGCAGCAGGACTTTTTCATATGGACTTAACAATAATGCAAAAGACAGTTTCAATTATTACAATTACTCTTTTCGTTCCGTGTATTGCTTCGTTTGTTGTTATGCTAAAAGAAAGAGGATGGAAAGAAGGAATGATGATCTGGTTCGGAACTTGGATTGCCGCATTTTTAGTCGGTGGAATTGTCGCACAAATAGTAATCTGATATGAAAAAAAACGAGTATCAAAAATATCCAATCATTTGGCGTAAAGAAGATTTCTTCATAAAGATTTACTGTTCAATTCCTAACATTGCCACTGGAATACTAATCACAACTGACAGAGCAACATTCGTTGTAGATCCGGGCGATGGAATTTTGCGCGATCTTAATAAAGATGTTGGTGCAGTTACAATTCTAAAAGTTTCAGATATTTTCATCAGCCATGGTCATCACGATCATGTCGGAGGCGTTTGGTCACTACTTACTTATCTGTCTGTCTTGAAGAAGAAAAGTCCGCTTAATATTTACTATCCGCAAGGCTGCAAAGAAATTGAAAGTATTTATCGTGCATTTATAAAAGTCTATAGCAAAGAAGTGTCTTATCAAATTAATTTAAGACCAATTGATTCGGTAAAAAGTTTTAAGCGCGATTCAGTTACAATCAAACCTTTCAAAGTTAATCATAGAGAACCATCAGCAGACGGTAATTCATCAGAATTAATTCCATCTCTTGGATTTAAATTTATTTATGATGGTAAATCAATTTGTTATGGGGGCGATACTGCTTTTTGTAATGCACTAGTTAAGAATGCGAAGGATTCAAATCTTGCAATTATTGAAGCCGGCGCAAAAGATGATACCAGTTCTGATCTTCACATGACAATCAAACAAGCGACACAAATCGGAAAAACTGCCAAGGAATATTTTTTGGTGCATGTGCCCGAATAATATTATTTTGGCAACAACATTATAAACTACCGAGGAAAATCATGAAGAGAATTTCATTTCTATTGATAATTCTATTTATCGTTTCTATCCAAGCACAAAATAAAATTCACAGACCAGAAATAACTGCAGAAGAAATTAAAGCCAACGTCTTCTACCTGGCATCAGATGCAATGAAGGGACGATTCACAGGAAGTCCTGAAGAAAGATTAGCCGGAGATTATATCAAAAGTGAATTCCAACTTTACGGATTACAACCCGCTTTCAAAGGAAATTGGTTTCAAGAATTTCCTTTTATCGAAAAAGTTGAAATGACAAAAGCTAACTCTCTTACATTTGATGTGAGGGGTAAAAAACAAAATCTTAAAACCGGAATTGATTATACTACAGTTGCATATTCCGGTAAAGGAAAAGTTAGTGGAGATTTAGTTTTTGCAGGATATGGTATTTCTGCACCTAAATTAAATTACGATGACTATGAAGGTATTGATGTAAAAGGAAAAACTGTAGTTGTTATGCGGTATCATCCAGAGCATGATAGTTCCAGGTCGGAGTTTGACAAATATGCTTCTTTTAGGAACAAGGCAACAGTCGCAAAAGAGAAAGGTGCTCTTGCAATCATTTTAGTCAACGGATATACGCCCAAAAATGATGATGATCCTTTGATGGAACTACGTTACGATGGTGCACCAGCAATGAAAAATATTTCCGTTCAACATGTAAAAAGAAGTTTTGTTGATGAACTTTTTAAAAGTGAGGGACAAAACTTTAACGAATTCCAAAAGCAGATTGATGTTTCTAAAAAGCCATCGTCTTTTGCATTTAAGAATGCCAAAGTTTCTCTTTCAACTGATGTAAAAGAAATTGAGAAGAAAGGAAGAAATGTTGCCGGAATGATCGAAGGAAGCGATCCGGTTTTGAAAAATGAATTTATTGTAATCGGTGCACATTACGACCATCTTGGAATTGATCAACTCAAAGAATCTTCGATGTACAAAGGTAAAGACAAACAAATTCACAATGGCGCTGATGATAATGCATCCGGTACAACCGGAGTATTGGAAGTCGCTGAGAAATTTGCCTCAATGCAAGGATTATTTAAACGTAGCATGATCTTCGTAGCTTTTTCAGGTGAAGAACTCGGAATTCTTGGTTCAACTTACATGACGAATAATTTTCCTGTTGATATTAAAAATGTTGATGCAATGTTAAACATGGATATGATCGGACGTTTGAATGAAGAAAACAGTTTGACCATCATTGGTTCAGGTACCTCTTCTATGTGGAAGGAATTGTTAAATCAAAAAAACAGTTACAGCTTTAAATTAGGAATGAGCGATGGCGGATCGGGCGGCAGTGATCACCAAGCATTCTCAAATAAAAACGTTCCGGTTCTTTTCTTCTTTACTGGAACACATTCGGATTATCACAAACCATCTGATAAACCTGAAAAAATAAATTGTGAAGGTGAAGCTAAAGTTGCTAACTATGTTTTTGATATTGCGCTTGCTGTTGATAACTTAGAAAAACGACCGGATTATGTTAAAGTTGAAGAACCGGCACAAAGAGCCGGAGGAGGCGGAAGAACACGCGTTACAGTTGGTACAGTTCCAGAGTTTGGTTACAATGGAAACGGTTATAAATTATCCGGAGTAACTGATGGAAGTCCTGCGGCCAAAGCCGGAATGAAAGCGGGTGATATCATCGTAAAATTTGGTCCTAAAACAGTTGCCAATATTTATGATTTTATGTATGCAGTTCAAGATTACAAAGCCGGTGATAAAGTTGATGTTGTTGTCCAACGAGATGGAAAAGAAATGACTTTCAATGTAGAATTGATTGCGAAATAGTTCGCAGTAAACAGAAAGGCGAATCATAATTGATTCGCCTTTTTTTATTTATATAACTAAGTAATAATTAATAACTAAATGAAATCGACAACACTACATTTCTCGGCATACCGGGTTCAAGATACACAGCTTCATTGTTAATAATATCCGGATTAATAAAAGCAGACGACACAAATTTTAAATCAAATAGGTTATTGATTGTCAAAAATCCTGTAAACGAAAGATCACCAATTAACTTAATCGGTTTGTTCAATCCAATTGTTGTGTTTATGACATTGAACGATGGAACCGATAAAGTATTAGCATCATCAACAAAATATTTTTCAATTCCATTTAATGTAACTGAAACAAAAACTCCGTTCAGTTCAACAGGTGCGTATGTTAATCCAACATTATAAAAGAAATCCGGAATGCCGGCAACTTTATTGTCTTTGTAATTAGCAAACTTACCTGCCTTGTTCAAATCATAATGAACCGAATCAACAAGATATTCTTGGTACTTGTTGTTCGAGAATGTAAAAGCGCCATTGAATGAAAATCCACGAGTAAATTGAACCGAAGTACCGAGTTCTACACCCATACGCTGAGTCTTACCGGCAGTGAAATAAAATCTTCCGCCGCGGTAAGGAATGATATCATTCTTAATATCAATGTAGTAAAGTGCTAAATCATACGAAAAATTTTTTAAAAGATCGTTTTTCTGAAATGCAATTAATTGCTTCGTACCGATTTCATAAGTTGTTGAAATGATCGGATCAAGTAAAGAATTTAATAAATAGATTAGATCTTGTCCGTATGTACCAGCGGGGTCAGTTTCATTTCCTGCCGGGACTTCAATTCCCCCGCCCAAATTTGCATACAAACTTTGAGTAGGAGATAAACGATATGTAATTCCAGCTTTTGGAGTAAGATGTTCAAACGATTTTGTTTGTAATCCGTATCCGGATGTTATAAAACTTTCACTGTAATAAGTAATATTATCATATCGTGCACCGATTATAACACTCAATTTTTCATTGAAAAGAATTTCATCTTGAACAAAAGCACCAAATGTGTTAGCCCCTTCCCTTTTATTATCCTTTAATACATCACCGCGCGAATTGGTTGGTGACAAACTATAAAATAAAATTGCACCGTCTTGATATGCTTCATCGGCTCCAACTACAAATTTATTTTGTATTGTAGAAGAAAGCTGGGAATAATTATTATACATTAAATTTCCACCGACATGATAACGTGTGAAATCTCGAAAAGTCCCGCGTTCTGAACGCTGTAAATATTTTGGATTTACAAAAACCATTCCCGAAATACCATTTGAGCTATCAAAATCATGATTCAAAGTAATTCCAATTTTACCCAAGCGATTGAACCGGCGTTCATCCCTTTGTTCGTATGTTGGATTTGATTGAGTCGGATCAGCATCAAATTGCTTTTGCGTTAATGGTCCCGGAATATGAAACATATTTGAGGCACTAGAAAGAAATACTCCGAGTTTTGTTGCTTCACCAAGATTTGAAACAAATCCCAAATTGAACAAAGTTCTAAAACTGGAAGAATGGTTTCTCCATCCATCTAAATTACTATTTGAGAGCGATGTAAAGATTTCCCCATTCTGAAAATTTGTATTTGCTTTCACTTGAAACTGATTGAATCCAAAACTTCCGGCAAGTGAACGTAATGTAATTCCTTCATTTGTTTCTGTAGGTACTGTAGAAAGATTTACAACTCCTCCCGCTGCATTTCCCCAAATCGCTGAAGCATTTGAACGAATGACTTCAATATTATCAGCAATGCTTAAATCAATTTGATCGAATGATGTTCTGCCGTCTGGCTCTGTTTCGGGAATTCCATCAACCATAACACGGATTCCTCGTGATGTACCTGAATTAGATCTGTCACCGGCACCACGAGCTCCAAATCCGCGGATTACAAGCCGTACATCTTGATTACCCGATCTCGACTGTGCTAAAACTCCTGGAATTGTAGAAAGAGCTTCATCCAATCCGTAACCGCGTAAGTTTTTTAATTGTTGCGATTGAAGTATTGAAACTGCATAAGGAATTTCCAAAAGATTTTCAGCATAGCGAGTTGCAGTAACTGAAATTTGTTTCATCTCATAAGTTAAAGTGTCTGTTTGAGTTTTTTGCTGTGCTTGTACAAATGAAATTGATATAAGAATAAAAAGAATAATTC
>Ga0208566_1001885_pt1 | contig 11655 bp, 16 predicted proteins | sample PL_2010_150m_FD_184159 | JGI IMG/M metagenome (GOLD analysis project Ga0208566, IMG submission 184159) | Freshwater microbial communities from Powell Lake, British Columbia, Canada to study Microbial Dark Matter (Phase II) - PL_2010_150m... | ecosystem: Environmental > Aquatic > Freshwater >...
AACAATAACGTAATAAGGATTTCAAATCATAAATTAATCATGTCTGACAGAGTTGTACTTCACATTGATTTTGATTATTTTTATGCCCAGTGTGAAGAAATACGCAAGCCTGATTTGAAGACAAAGCCTGTTGCAGTATGTGTTTATTCTGACAGAGGTGGAGACAGTGGCGCAATTGCAACTGCAAATTACTTGGCAAGAAAATATGGTGTCAAATCTGGAATGCCAATCAAGTTTGCAAAAAAGAAGCTAGAAGAGGTTCCAGAGGCAGTATTTCTACCCACAGATTTTGATTATTATACCGAAATCTCAGATAATGCAATGAATATAATCAGAAGATATGCAGATGTTTTTGAGTATGTAGGAAGAGATGAGGCATATCTTGATGTTACAAAACGAATAGAATCTGATTTTAAGAGGGCGGCACATCTTGCACAGCAACTAAAAAATGCATTACGTAGTACGGTAAAACTATCAAGCACCATAGGAATATCTGAAAACAAGCTTGTCGCAAAGATTGCCTCAGATTATAAAAAACCAGATGGTCTCACAATAGTAGAGCCAGGAAACATAGAGTCATTTTTGAGCCCTTTACCAATAAGATCAATTCCAGGAATTGGTAAGAAATCCGAAGAAAAGTTTTCTGAGATGAATCTAGAAACCATATCACAACTTCGTAGTGTAGATGTCTTTACACTAAATGGGTCATTTGGAAGAAAAATTGGAACTTATATCTATAATGCGGCACGAGGTATAGACGATGAACCAGTATCTCCAAGACACGATCCAGTTCAATATAGTAGAATCATAACATTAAAACAAGATTCCAAGGATTTTAATTTTCTTGCAAATGATTTAGAAAAGTTATGTGATGATCTACATCAAGCAATTGTAAAAGATGAAATATTATTCAAGTCAGTTGGGATACAATTTGTAAATTCTGATCTTTCAAGCAGAACAAAATCAAGGACACTAAAAAATCACACATCAGGTCTTGACGAATTAAAAAAAGCTGCAATCCAATTGCTAAAAGAATCACTTGAAGATCAAAGACTTGCAATCAGAAGACTAGGAGTTAGAGTTTCGGATTTTTCGCAGGTTCACGGGCAGGTAGATATAACAAGATTTTTTTAAACTTGCACACCAACGTGTGATGCCAGTCGTTTGTGCTCATCAGGAGATATCCATTCTACATGTAGATATTCAAATATTTCATCGTCTTTCATACCAAGCCTTCTTGCTTCCTCAACTGCAATCTCATACGCTTCAATCTCGGTAGGCCTATCAACATATGCATATGAGGAATCATAGAGATCAAGGCCCTGTCTTTGCTGTTTTACATGTACCAATTCATGAATTATATCAAGATAAAGAATTTTTTTCTCTGAATTTTTGAGATGGTCTTTTCCTACTACAATTGATGCATCCTCATTTTTAACATGCATGTAATGACTGCTACCATCTACCATGACAGATGTATTTTCAAACACATCATCTAGAACTTCTTGAGATTGGAAAACTTTGAAAAGAATTTCAACGGTTTTAAGATTTACAAATATGTCTTCTAGAGTATAGATTCCATCTGGTAGGTCTCTATTTACTTGGATCCTGTTCATGCTTTGCAACCTCTAGTTTTTTGATGCGTTTTGTTTCAACATATGTAACTATAAGCAGGAAGATAAAGAGCCATGGCAGAAACATGATCTCTCCCGCAATACCATGAAATGATTCAAACTCATTTACATTTGTTGATACCTTGAGAACAAAGATAGATAATGAAAATATTCTGATTACGTTTACAGTTATTGTTCCCACTACCCCAAGTGCAAAGTAAGCAATCTTTCTGTTCCTTGGAATATTCATCTTTAACAAAAATGCCATCATCACAAGAGAATAGATGATAATACTGTGAACACCTGCAGATGGCCAGAATACTTGCAATGCAAATGGACCATGGTCCCCACTTAGGAACATGACATTACTTTGTGAAGTTGCATGGCCTAGATGAAATGCACCAATAAGAAAAACATCAAGTTTTACAAGATATGGAACTACATATTGTAACGGTCCTAGTGAATCATATGGGAAGAAGGTATCAAGTGAAAGTATGATTGCAGTTCCTGCTGCATATATTGGCCCAGCAGGAGATATTCGAATCCATCTCTTTCCAAACAATATGGTCATACTTGCCATAAAAAATGCTGCAATTACAATAAAGTCCCACATCCAAGTCCATGAATATACTATCTGTACATGAAAATGAGGAGCAATTGAAATCAGATAATCTTTCAAACCTAGTTCTAAACTGATGAGGTAAACAATCACTATACCTGCAAGAGGTATGATTGCAAGCAATCTCTTCTTTGGAATCTCTAATTTTAGACCAATCAGTTCTGCTGCGATAAAAGCCATAGCAAATAGAAATCCACCTCTTCCCTGATTCCAGCCAAGACTAAATGAATTTGGAAATACGGCTAGAGCAAATATCACAGGTGATGCAAGTATTACCAGTGCAAAAATGACGCTCTTGTTTTGCAATATATCAAGTCCAGATTGTGTCAAATAAAAACTCTAGCAACTAGAAAAAATCTGAAATTGATTTTTGTTTTTTTGCCTGATACAGTCTACTGTGAGAAAGCCATTCATTTTTCCCTATGCTCAATGCCTTACAAGCAGTGTCAAGCCCCTCTAGAAAATTTGGAACTATGGTAGGTTTTTGTTTTAATGCCATACGTACTCCTTCTCTTACTTGCCAAACACCAACAGGTACTGCATATTCTGGCCTTATCTCACGTAGTACCATTACAGCTGCTTGAGATTTATGCTCTGCAAGATATTCTGATACTGCAAGTCTTGATGCAAAATGAGCTCCTGCAGTTTCAGGATAGTGTGTCATTCCTCGCATATCTTCAAAATCAGAGCCAAATCCTACATCTCCCTTTTCATCATACCATGCTTCTTGCATCTCAAACATCCACCTGCTTGGAAACATTATAACACAAAAATAATTTCCAAGGTGATTAAATGAAAATACCAGAGTTGTATCAATCAAATCATATTCAGTTATTTTTTCTACAAGTGCTTTTGAGATAATATCATCTGTTGCAGTAATACTCCAGCGAGTTGGAACAAGTTTACGGTTTTTCCCAAACATTCCTATACTAAAGCACTTTTGAATTCTTGAGATCTCTATGCCCTTATTGTAAAGGCCTACCACTGCATCAGTAGCCAAGAGGTCTTTGTCATAATATGACTTTTGGATTTGTTTATCAGAAGATGAGTTTGAAAATGTGGCAGATTTTATTTCTCCGATTGGTCCAAAAATAGGACTGTCACCATCTACAGAGACAATAGGTGAGGCGTTTTTTACAAGTTCCATCTGTGCGTCAGTTGACTTGACTGACATGGACATCTCTTGGAGACTCTCAATATATCGTTGTCCAACATCCTCTATCTTGATTGGTTTTATCCCCCGTACCAAGCTTAGCCTGTAATTTACTATATCTTCAAGACTTTTTCCAATCCATTTTTCCGGAGAATCAAGGATTGCAGTATCTCCATGAATTGGAGGCAACATTGGACCTACCAAAACTTTAGGATAGCCATACGCTCCAACAAACACAGATGGGGGAGTGGAACCATCAACATGATTAGATGAAAAGAGATTTCCGTAACGCGAAAGGTATTCTTTCCAGTTTGATTCAATTGCCTTTCGTATCTCTGCAGCAGTACGCTTCACATGGTGTCTAGTATAATCATGCTAATAATATTATTCAGTTAATCTGTTTTGAGTTATATTCAGCTTGTTTGTCTAATTGATAAGATGGACTCTGAAACTTTTGGTGTAGAAAAAGGATATGGAGTTCAAGCTGTAGAATGGATGAATGAAGAGGCAAAAAAAGCAGGCTTGAAATTTGAAGCAAGATTGTACAATCATGAAATTACAACAAAGAATTTTGGTACATTTGAGATGTACTCATTAATTGCAGACCCCAAAGCTGCAAGAGAGTTAACAATGAAAGCAAGTAAGCGATTTAAGATCAAAGTAATCGAAGGTGGATACAAGACACGAAAACTTTTGGTAAAAATGGCCAAAAATGAGTATGGCATGGTAAAAAAAGGAGACAGGATTGTAGGCCAGATTGAATTTGAGTCACCTAGATTTTCACGCGGTGATTGGAAAGCAACAAAAGAAGAGAGAAAATAAAAGATAATAATTTTCTAATATCACATAAAATTGTAATTAAAATTTATTAGGCATTTATTGTAAGAGTGCTTTTTCCATTCTTACAAATTACATATGCATGATGATTTTCTTGCAATTCCTTGAGCCAGCCCATCCATTGATTATTTGCCTGTATCTGAGATAGTTCATACGTGCATAGTATAGACCCGTTGAGTTTGTCAAATATGCTATTATGAAGTATTTTTTCCCACCTAGATTGAATAGCCATTGCAAATTCCGTTCCAACGTCAGGCATAGATCTACCCACTATTCTGAATGGCATTTTGGGATTTGGCAATAACTTTTGAAGGAATGTTTGGATCGAGTCCATAAAGTCCAAAGATGTTTCCATATGATTTCCAAAATTAAGAATTTTCAGTAATCCTTTCTTTTTATGATAATTTACATCAATACCAAAAGTCAGCATTTCTTTTTCAACGATTTTTACGTCATCATGAGTAAGATAAATTGATAATTCATTTTTATCCAGGCCATTTTTTATAAACTCAAATTCTATTTTGCGGCCAATTTTAACATCATCATATGCTACCATGAGATGTTTTTTAGAAGCATCTGAGCCAAAAGATAATTGTAAATCAGTCACGTAGTAATTGGCACTAGGAAATCTATATAGTTTACGATGTAAAAGACAAAGACGTTTTTGCAAGTAATTGTGCAACTCGGACTGGTTCAGGTATAGATCCCTGTAATGTAACTAGATCTAAAAATTTTCCCGCCTCTTCAAATAAACAACCTTCATTTCTCAAGTATAATTTGTATCCTGTGTGTAAAGTAATCTCTGTTCTTTTTCCAAGTTTGGAATATTGTTCTAGTTTTTTTTCATATGAATTTGGAAAATGACATCGTATTGCATCTTCAATTCCCATAGATTCTTCATACGTAACACCAATGACTGGAATCTTTGTTTTTTCCCAGATTTTTTTTATATCAATAATATTATACATGGAAATTATGAGGCCTGATATGATGATATAACTAATGTCGTCTCGATCGAGTCTTGCGTACATATCAAGAATTGCGTCAGTTGCATCATCTCCTTCTATGGTACATTTTCCAAACACAAATCCATCAATGATAAAATCTCGCCTAATCACTACACCTGCAAGTCTTGAGAAACTATCGCCTTGCTTGAAACTCTCGGCAATGGCAAGCCCTCTTAGGCCCTTTTTTTCAAGACGTATGTGATTCATTATTTTTTATTTTTAAAAATCTTCTATAAACCAAACCTATGACGACCATACAGACAGCTGTTAAAACAGACCACGAAGTCAGCGCAGTAGTATCAAGTAGAGTCAAATCTTATACCAAATTACCCACTAGAGGTATTTTAGTCAAATCAATATTACTCTCTAACTCATGAGTAAAATTAGCACTATATCTGGAATGACATTTGTTCATGCTACAGATACTTTTCAATTTTCTTTCTTGAAATGATTTTAACATTATACAATTAGCTGTATCAACAAACAGTTAGCTATACTTACAAGTTCAACTGATATGCAATTTTGACGTACTAGTCATATGCTGAACTTTTCAAACGTACATCACAGAAGCGAGATAGCATATGTGATGATAAACTGTGAAACTGGGTACGAGACATCTGTATTAGAGGAAATAAGAGAATTAGCAGGAATTAAAGAGATCAGAGGTACCATTGGAAGCTATGACATAATCGTAAAGATTGAGTCAGAGTCAACAGAGCAATTAAGGGATTTAATTGCCATGAAAATACGACGTACCCCAAAGATTTTGACAACCACTACGTTACTGTGTATTGAGCAGTCGACTCCATTATTGTCACATAGTACACATTAACATTATTTTATTTTTCCACTACCAACTATACGAATTGATGTGGATTCTGGTTTTAATATAACACAAACGTCTCCTTTTTCATATGATGTAGGTTTTCCAAGGGAGAGTTTCATAGGATTAAGAGATATGATCTTAACTGGCCTTATTTGTAAACCTATACTTGCAAGAAACATCTGATTTACTGCTAGCGTATCTTTGAAAAATTTGCTCTGGATGTAATCAATTTCAATCTCTTGTGATGTGAGAACTGTATCAGGAAGACAGAGTATATCACCTCTTTGAATGTCATCAGGTGTAACACCCTTTGCTGCAATACCTACCCTTGCAGGAGAAACTGCTTCGGCAACAGTATCATCGTGCATTTGAATGGATTTTACCATTACATCCATACCTTTTGAATATAGTTTCAAATTATCATACTGTTTGATTTTTCCCTGTGCCACTTTACCTAGAATTACTGCCCCTACACCCTTGACATCAAAGCAATGATCAATTATGATTTTGGGTTTACCATCTGTTGAAACTGGCTCTAGTTGATCAATTTCTTTTTTGAGATCTTCAGGCTCTACTATCTTGTACTGTTCTACTACTGTACCTTTAATCATCGAAAGCAATGTGTTTCTGTCAACATCGAATGTATGAGATAATATACCATTTTTCTTTCCTAAAACATCAAGTGCTATAATTTGCTCGCCTGTAAATTTATCCAATTTTGAGACATGCAGTATAACATATTCACCCATGCTTATTGCCTGAAAAAGTGGCTGGATCTTGTCAGGAAATGAAGTGGGTATAGTCCACGTTCGTAACGTATCAGACTCCTTTCTATCATAAATTGTAATATCAGTTGTAGTTCCTTTCTTTCCAAAATCTTTAGCAAGGGATTCATCGGCAAGTAATGTGAAATTTATTGATTTCATTTTACTTGTAAAAATTATTGTCTAGTAAAATATCTTGTGGAAATTGGTGCATTGTAAAAAATTAGAAGAGAGAATGTGAATGACAAGTATTCGCTTGAATTAGTTTTTATCAGATGTATTAGGAGTGAGCTGCCCATCCACGCTGAGCCAGTACTTGTGCAACAGTGGGATCTACACATGCGGCTGAGCCATCTTCTGCTTTTAGAATCAAAGAATAACCTTGTTTACATTGTACATCTTTTGGAGCAACTCCTGATTTTACCTGCTCCAATGGCAACAACATCTTTGGTTTAACCATAACAGGCGATGAAACTGTGGAATTGGTTGGTGCCATAGTTTGATTTCCCGAATCTGGCGCTGTTGTCGTTGGCGTAGTTTGTGAGAAGCTGAGTACTTCACCTTTAACACCCGTCCAGGTTGATGGAACTGTTGTTGTAAGACCAACACCTAGAAGAGTTACATGAATACTGATTTGATCAGTAGATGAAAGAATTTGTGTAGTCTGAGTATCTGTTCCAGCATCCGTATGTGCAGTTGGAATTGATAATATGGTATTGTTATCTTGCATGACAGTTATTGCGTAATTCTGATTTTTTACAAAGTTTCCAATATTATCTTTGAATCCAATTCCCAATACTAATGGTTGTCCACTTATTGGAGATGTAGTTAGTATCAGAATAGTTGTGCCATCAGAGGCTTGGACTTTATACCCAATCTTACCACCTATGACATTACCTGTTTGTGCATACGACATACCGACTGGCAAGAGTACCACGCTTGCCATAAACATAACCATAATCGAGATTGTTGTAATTTTCAACAATGTTGTTTTTTCTGATAGTCATTTAAGGGTTGAGAAGAAACTCTGATCATACCAACTGCAAATATTTTTACACCACTCTCAAGTGGTGCTATTTAGGAACAATGTTAAAAATTGCACCCATCAAGGCTCGTCCCCCAATAATTGCCCCAATGGATAATCCAACATTTGCAACAATGTTAAACGCTACAAGACTCAATTGTTTAGCTTCAAGAAGATTGCTTGTTTCAAATGCAAAGGACGACATTGTTGTAAGTGACCCGCAAAATCCTACTGCTACAAATAAAGTATAGTTTTGATCAAGATTCCAGTGCAAAGTTATAACTGCAAAAAGACCCAGGATGAAACTGCCAACAACATTTACAATCAAAACATTTACTGGAAGAATTCCTAAAAGCAGTGGGGATTCAGTCATTTTATATCTAAGAAATGCACCCAAGATTGCACCTGCCGCGATTAATACAATTACAATTGGCTTCATTTCATCTAACTCATGTAATTTACCAAATATAACTGGAAGAATTGTGAGTAAAATCAGTCTTTTTTCAATTTACTTTCTTGAAATGGTTTTGATTCCATCCAGCAATATCTAAAGTAGTCCATACACCACTCATAAAACAAGGGATCTTTTCCAAAGAACATTTCACTTAGGTCAACTTGACCATCAGAGGAGGGGAACATAACACATGCTTCCTTATCGTTTAGTATGACTAGTGTTTTAACATCTGATTTCATTCTTCGTTCAATCTTTCCTTCATCAATTAGTTTTTTAAAACCTAATTTCTCAATTACTTGTTTTCGTTCCTTGGGAAGAATTGCATCTTCTGAAAATATTGAATGTACCACAACTCCTTGATTTATTTTTTTTACAAGTGGCTCTACTAAATCTGAGGTATATGGAACTTCATACAAAATATTATAAACATACTTGTCTGCATTTTTGTAGATTTCTTTCCAATACTCTAACACCTTAACGAAACCTTTGACATGTGTTCCGCTTTCAAGAGAGCCGATTCGTTGTAAGAATTTTGGTGGGATGTCAAAAAAATCGTGGTTTTTAAAATATTTTTTATTTCCTGTGAGAAAACGTAATGAGGGAATCTGCGTAAGCATTATCTTTCCATAACTAGTGAGATGATAATCACCCTCTGAATCTTTCTCAATCATGTTAGCTTTTGACAGCCTCTCAAAATTTCGAAATACCTCAGGTACCGTAGCCCCTAGATCTTTTGCAATAATAGAAAGCTTGGATTTTCCTCCATAGAGCGCATATAAGATTGCGAGCCTCTGCTCACTTGCAAGTTCTAGAAAATCATCTGAAGCATTTTCATAAATAGATCCCATGGAATACGTGATTCAAAGTATTAATGTAAATCTTACTAACAAAATGACTATCAAGTATCAGATAACATAAAAAAAATATCCTGTCAATGATTAATGAAAGTTGTAATTTGTTAGACTAAAATACCAATAAATAATTTAGATATGCATGATAACAGTAGATTGCAGAAGCGTACCGTCTTTGAAATCTCCACTAGCCATCTACACATCAGACCAGGTAGGGGCAGTACCAGCTTTAAAGATAAATGAATTCATGCTTGCTCCCGTAAGCGATGAAGAGATTGATTCGGGCAGAGTCATAAAAGCAATCAAAAGTTTTCTAGAGTCTGTATCCATTGAGAAACACTTTGCAGTCATACAGAAAAAAGATACAATTTCCATTATACCATTAGATGATTACAAATTAGAGGAACAACCAACGTATCCAACAGACCAGTTTTTCTCTTGTGTACATTGTGGTCATCTAACTCAGTTTGAGACAGTTCACAGAAACCACATGAAAATACATTATTTGTAGATAATAAAAAATTTGAGATATTTTATTTATTCCGATATGACTTCGTAAAATGTTGGCTTTGGAAGACCTGCCATGAAAGAATGCCCCTGTGAGTGTATCCTAGCATGTTCTGGTGATTTATGCATGGTTTCAAACTTTTCCTTGGTCTCAAATTCTACCAAAATAATATGCTTGCCATCATGTGTCTCAAGTAGTCTTCTTCTTACAAAGCCATCAAATTTTGAAAGTTCTGCGTTTGATTCCTTGATCCAATTCTTAAATTCATCTTCAGATTCTTTCTTTATCTGGATTTCTGCTGTAACTACAAACATGAAATTACACCATATTGATTTCCATAAGAATATTTCTAAGATTACCATATCTAGTAAACGACATTAACAAATTACCTGATGCTAAAGACTAGACGCGTCTCAATAATCCTAAATAACGGAGTAATTCGATCAAAATGTATGAATGAAAAGCTCTTGGCATATGGAGCCATCATTGGTGCCATAATTATAATGTCAACCATAGTGTTCCCATTTTGGAATTTAATTCCAACCATGGTTACAGAAAAACTCAGAGTTGTTTATGTAGAGGCTGGAAAATGTACCGCAGAAACAAAGGATGGGTATGTCATTCGCAATATTCCATGCGATGCAAAGATTGGCGATAACATTACTGCGTCATATGATGTCAAAGTTAAAGACAGAGAGCATAAAATTTAGTCAATTATAAAAGTTTTAGATCTTTTGTAACTTTGTCTATCATCTCTTCTGGTGCTGGTCCTATTGAGATACAAGTTACAGTTCCAGGCTCTATCTGGGTGTGCCCCGCATCTGTTACCTCAGACCATGGTAGATCATGAGATATTGCATCTCGTTTTACTTTATCCAATTCTGACAAGCTTGATACCTTGAGAACAACTTTTTGCTGGCCATATCTTTCCCAATTATCATACCATTCTCTTTTTGATTTTCTTACATGTTCTGCGCCTAAAACACATGCATGTCCCACCTGGGCGGCAATCTTTCCAGTACCCATGCCAAGATCTTTTCTAACAACTATTACCTGTTTAATTACATCCATACTAGATTGAAATAATATTAGGGCATGTTAAACTTTTGAATTATTTTAGAGTAAGGAAAAATACTAGAACAAGAGACAGTGTAATTTTTAATTGTTATAGCCATAAATAACGGGTTTATACTAATACATACATGCCAGGTATGAAATGTGTATCATGCGGAATTGGATTCTTTTCAGCTACTGGATCAGACAAATGTTCCAAGTGCTCAGGTAAGGGAGGAGACCATCACGAAGCCGCAGAAAGCCACGACTCTTGTGGTTGCGGTCATAGTCATTAATTTTTTTAGCAGTTAAATGACAAATTCTCTATTTTTCACTTCTCTAAGATCGGCTAGATATGTGAAGAATCATTTCACATATTGGGTAAATAATAAAAATAGTCTTGTAATCTCAAAGCCCTAAATGAATAATCAATCATAACTTAATAATTAGATTAAAAATTAGTAATTCAATATCATTTTATGTCAAAACATAATTATCAAATAAGAATTACCAAGCATGCTCGCAGTAGAGCATTAGAACGAGATATTAGATTAGACATGATCAGAGATGTTATCAATAACCCTATTGAGACCTTTTTTGATAAAACTCGAGGCAATTACAAAAGCGTTGCATTGGTAAAATACCCCTCAAGTAAACAAGAAACATATCTAATGGTTATTCATAGTGACAAGATTAATACGCCAGTTATAGTAATATCAACAATGTGGCAAACAACAGGATGGTTGAGAAAAAATGGTTTTAGTAAAATATGACGATGAGGCCAAAGCACTATATTTCAAATTAGCAAAGCGTAAGACAAAAATCAAAAATACCATTCCATTAGGAAACGACAAGTTCATGGATCTAGATGATAAAGGTAAGATAGTCGGTTTTGAATTGATATTGCCAAGAATAATACCAAAAGAAGTTAAACATGCATTAGAAA
>Ga0208566_1001886_pt1 | contig 11652 bp, 12 predicted proteins | sample PL_2010_150m_FD_184159 | JGI IMG/M metagenome (GOLD analysis project Ga0208566, IMG submission 184159) | Freshwater microbial communities from Powell Lake, British Columbia, Canada to study Microbial Dark Matter (Phase II) - PL_2010_150m... | ecosystem: Environmental > Aquatic > Freshwater >...
CGCCACCCTCGATCCGGCGGTACTCCATACGGCCGTCCGGACGCAGATGGCCCGGCGGATACCGAACCTCTCCACCTGCGCCTGCGGCGAGGCCCCCATCATGGCCGCGATGGCCGCCGCCAAGGCGATGGGGGCGACCGGGGGAAAGGTCGTCAGCTACGCCCACTCGGGGAATCTCCCCATCGGCGAGCGGGATCGCGTCGTCGGCTATGGGGCGGTCGTCCTGGCCGCCGATCCGAAAAAGGAGGCCCCCGCTGTGCGGCCGGCCGCGGCAACAGAAGGGACGATCGGACCCGCCGACCGGAAATACCTGCTTCGCCTCGCGCGGGAGACGATCTCCCGTTATCTGACGATAAAAATGGTTCCCCTTCCGCGGCTTTCGAGCCCCGTTCTGCGCGAACCGCGCGGGGTCTTCGTCACCTTGAAGAAGCGGGGAGACCTGCGCGGCTGTATCGGCCGGATGGTCCCGGACCGGCCGCTCGCCGAACTCGTCGGGGCGATGGCACTCCAATCCGCCTTCGAGGATCCCCGCTTCAGCCCCGTAACGCCCCGTGATCTGCCCGATCTGGAAATCGAGATCTCCGTGCTGACGCCGATGAAACCGGTCTCCGGCCCGAATGACATCGTCGTCGGCCGGGACGGCGTCCTCCTCCAGAAAGGGGGAAAATCCGCCGTGTTTCTCCCCCAGGTCGCCCCGGAACAGGGATGGGGAAGGGATGAGATGCTGAACCACCTGAGCCAGAAGGCGGGACTTCCGTCCGGCGCCTGGAGAGACGGGGCGAGCTTCCTGACCTTCCAGGCGATCGTTTTTAGCGAAGCGGAACACCGATGATCAATCTTTTTAGTTTTGACTTTCCGACATTACGAAAAAATGATCTTGCGGTGCGTATCAGCGACTTTGCCGTAGAGCTGAGGTATCAGAGGCAATCATGCCGAGCCCCTTTTTCTTGACAATGCGGGCGCCTTTTCCTATACTTCTGCCGCCGTAAAGCCGCAGTCCCTTAGCATCCGCAAGAATGGCTGCGCGTCTGTAGTTCCGGATCAACCCGGGGTCGGGGGAGTCACCGTGCCTTTTATGATACACAATTGCTCTCTTAACACCATCCAAGGAGGCCATTTATGGCAAAGATCGACGCATTTTTCAAGTTGATGCATGACGAGGGTGCATCGGACCTGCATCTCGTCACCGGCCAGCCGCCGGCCCTCCGGATTCGAGGGGAGGTGGAGCGGATCAAATTCGATCTCATGACCAACGACGGGCTCAAGGCGATGCTCTACGAGATCACCCCCGAGCACAAGATCAAACAGTTCGAGGAGACAGGGGACGTCGATTTCGCCTATGAGATCCCGGGACTTGCCCGCTACCGCGCGAACTTCTTCCAGCAGCAGTTCGGCTGCGCGGCGGTCTTCCGCGAGATCCCGAGCAAGATCGTCTCCGCCCTGGATCTGGGCCTGCCCACGGTCGTCTCCAAACTGGCTTCCCTTCCGCGGGGGCTGGTCCTCGTCACCGGACCGACGGGAAGCGGCAAGTCGACGACGCTCGCAGCGATCATCAACGAGGCCAACATCACCCGGAAGGACCACATCATCACGATCGAGGACCCGGTCGAATTCGTCCACCAGAGCCAGAGCTGCATCGTGAACCACCGGGAGGTCGGGCGGCACACGAAGTCCTTCACGGCGGCCCTGCGCGGGGCGCTGCGCGAGGACCCGGACATCATCCTGGTCGGCGAACTCCGCGACCTGGAGACGATCTCGCTCGCCGTCGAGGCGGCCTCCACCGGCCATCTTGTCTTCGGCACCCTCCACACGACGAGCGCAGCCAAGACCGTCGACCGGATCATCGAGGTGTTCCCGGCGAGCGAGCAGATGCAGATCCGATCGACACTGGCCGACGGCATCCGGGCGGTCATCGCCCAGGTCCTCTTCAAGCGGGTCGACAAGAAGGGGCGCTGCGCTGCGCTGGAGATCCTGATCGCCAACTCCGCGGTGCGGAACCTGATCCGCGAATCGAAGACTTTCCAGATCCCCTCCATGATCCAGACCGGGAAGAAGTACGGGATGCAGCTTTTGGACGATGCGATCCAGGAGCTCCTGAACAAGGGTTGGATCAGCGGCGACGAGGCGTACCTGAAGGCGAACGACAAGCAGCGGTTCCGGCCGTTCCTGAAGAATCCGCCGACGGACTTCACCGAGGCGTAAGCGGCTGGCGCCGGAGCCATTTAGAGGAGGCTTTACCATGAGAAAACAGGAAACCGATTATATCCTTGGCAAAATGCTCGATTCCAACAAGAACGTTTCGGACCTGAACATCACCGTCGGGAAGCCCTTTCAGGTGGAAAGCTCGGGCCAGCTCACCGGCGTGGAACTGGAGCCGCCGATCCGGAAATTGACTCCGTTCCAGACGGAGATCTTCGCGCTCAACCTGATCAACCAGGACCGGCGGCTGACGGAGATCCTGCTTTCCCAGGGGTCGTGCGACTCCTCGTACGAGCTCCCGGGCAAGGCCCGCTTCCGCGTGAACATCTTCTCCCAGCGGGGAAACTACTCCATCATCCTCCGAAAACTGGAGACCCGGATCCCGACCTTCGTGGACCTGGATCTACCGGAGGCGTTCCACAAGATGGCCGAGGAGAAAAACGGGATCATCTTCGTGACCGGTGCGACGGGAAGTGGTAAATCGACATCGCTCGCGGCGCTCCTCAATGATATCAACGAGAGGAAATCGGTCCACATCGTGACGCTCGAGGATCCGGTCGAGTACTCCCATCCCCACAAAATGGCCACCTTCAACCAGCGGGAGATGGGGAACGATTTCGATACCTTTGCGAGCGGGCTGCGCGCCGCCCTCCGCCAGGCGCCGAAGGTGATCCTCGTCGGCGAGATGCGGGACCGGGAGACGGTCGAAATCGGCCTTTCCGCCGCGGAAACGGGGCATCTCGTCGTGAGCACCCTCCATACGGTTGACGCCGGGCAGACGATCAACCGCGTCCTCGGCATGTTTTCCTCCGAAGAGGAGACCCAGGTCCGGATCCGGCTCGCCGATACGGTTCGCTGGATCGTCTGCCAGCGCCTCCTACCCAAGGAGGGGGGCGGACGCGTCGCGGCCTTCGAAATCATGGGGTCCAACCTCCGGGTGAAGGATACAATCCTCCACGGCGAATCGGAGGGGAAGACCTACTACGAGATCATCCAGGCGGGGAAGGCCTTCGGGATGATCACCTTCGACGACTACATCGTCGAGCTCTTCAGCAAGGGGCAGATCAGCGAAGAGACCGGGAAGGCCTACGCCTCCAACAAGGGGATCGTCGGCCGCGGCATCGACACGGTGAAGAGCTCGCGGGGGCAGTCCACGACGGACATCGGAAAGCTCGAGGTGGATAAAAGTTACGGAAAACCGGAGCGAAAATTTTAGTCGCACGGCTTGCCGCTGGAGCTTTTTGCGGAGCCGTCCTGGATCGAAATGATAAGCTGATTGGAAAACCTGAAGAATAACGAGAGGGGACAGATCATGGAAGAGCAGAAGGCCCTTTTGAATGAGGTGGCGTCGGAAAGTTACGATGCCGCGGACCGGCCGTTCGACTTCGTCGGGGAGGGAGGCGCGACCGCCCTGGTCTGCGAACCCGATCCGGCCGCCCGGGAAAAGATCAGCAGCGGCATCAAGGCGCTGGGATACCAGGTCACGGCATCGGAAACGGCCAAGGACGCCCTCAAAGCCATGCGGTTTCACATCTTCGACGTCGTTGTCGTAAACGAACTCTTTGACACGGCGAATCCGGAGACGAATGACGTCCTTCAGTATCTGGAAAACCTGAACATGACGACGCGGCGGCGATTCTTCGTGGCATTGGTCAGCGAGAAATACCGGACGATGGACAACATGGCCGCCTTCAATCGGAGTGTCAATCTCGTCATCAATCTCAAGAGCATCGATGATGCGGGAAAGATCATCAAGCAGGGCGTGGCCGACAACAAGGCCTTCTACCACATCTTTCATGAAACGCTGATGAAGATGGGGAAGGGCTGAGGTCTCCGCTTAGCGACCGGAGGAAGACGGTTAAAGCGCCTCCGCCCCGTGGAGGACGTCGGCTGCGAGGTCGCCGCGTCCTTGGGCAGCATAAGACTCCGCCAGGCGCAGCGGATAGAGCGGGTTTTCGGGTTCAGCGGCGATGGCTTTGGCGAAGGCCGCCGCCGCGTGTGCGTGAAGACCCTCTTTTGTGAGGCTATTGCCCAGTCGGTTCCACACCCCCCCCGCCGCCGAAGGCCGGAGATCGGCCGCCCGGCTGTAGGCCTCCGCGGCGGCATCCGGTTTCCCCATGCGGATCAGAACATCGCCCTGCCCCATCCAGGAAAATGGCTCATCCGGACGCGAAGCAAGACACCTTTCCCAGACCACCACTGCCCTTTCCGGATATCCGGCACGGAGAAGACCGTCTGCCAGACGGCTGAAAAAGAGGGTTTCCGCCGCGCCGTCGATCTCCGCAGCCTTGCTGTATGCGATTTCGGCTTGAGCGGGTTCGCCCGCGGCAAGCCATCCTTCACCGAATGAACACCAGTTTTCCGGCGCGTCCGGTTCGAGCTCGGTCAGTTTTTGAAACACCCGAACGGCCAGTTCGGCCTTTCCCGCTGAGAGGCAAGCCTCGCCAAGCGTCCGGAGGAGGCCGATATCCGCGGGTTGTGCGGCCACAGCCCGCTCACAGACCGAGACCAGGGCCTCCCCGTTCTTCCCTTCCCGGTATATCCGGACAAGCTCGTCATAGGCAAAGCCGGTGAAGAGTTTGCGTGAGAGCTCCTTCCGGAATAGCTGTTCGAAACAGACGGCGGCTTCCGCCGTTTCTCCGCTGTCGTGGAGCGCCCAGGCCAAGGCGAGGAGAAGCGAATCCTCATCCGGATGGCCTGCAACCAATTTTCGATAGAGGAGAACCGCCTCGGCGGGACGTCCCGCAGACATGAGGCCGTCGGCGCGGTCCCGTTCCGGAGAAAGAGGATCTTCTTCTTTCATGGGTGGTATAAAGAAAAAGCCCCGGGGACGATCGGGTCCCCGGGGCGTCATCTCAGCAACTGGAGCAGGAGCCGCAGGCGCCTTCCTGACTCAGGCCGGAGGTCAGCTTGAACCCGCCCCCCCGCGGTGAGGTGATGAATTCGACTGCAATGGGTTTGACCTTATCAAAAAGGTCCTTCTCCACCAGGTAGGTAACCCCCCGGTCCTCGAATACCTCGTCGTTCGGTGTTGACTCATCCAGAGCCATGCCCAGAGAGGGCCCCGATCAGCCGCCCTCCTGCATGAGAACCCGGATGGAAGCGGCCTCCGAACGACCCTTAAGGAATTCATTAATCATCTCACTCGCTTTTTCAGATACAGAAAACATGGTTATCTCCTTTTTTCGGACCTTTTCCCGATCCGTCAGAATTTTGTCTAAATTAACGATTATTCCCCTTTTGTCAAATGATATTTTTCCGGGTGAATAATCGTTGACACAAATCCCGTCGTTCTTTATCATAATCTCGGAATTCATCTTTTTTTAGAGGCCGCAAAAATGATATCATCCCCACCGTTTTCAGAGATCCCCTGCCGGTATTTCCCTAAACCGGGTCCCGCCGATACGTTGGCCGTTCTGGAGGCTGTCGGAAGGCGGGCGAAGGAACTTTCGATTGACCGGATCGTCGTGATTATGAGTTTGATCCTCCTCGCGACGGCTCCGGCCCAGGCCGAGAATTACACGGTCCGGGGCGGGATGGGTGCGGAGATCCGATATGAGCTTCGGGAGACGATCACCATGGGCGATGGCGTCCGGAAGGCCACGCTCAGCTTTGTCACACCCCGGAATTTCGACTCCCCCACCTTCCGTCAGGAGATCCGGGATGTCGATGTCTCGTTTGCTCCCCGTCCCGATGAACAAAAGAAAAGCGAAGACGGCAGGGGAAACCTTATCCTTACCGCCGTATGGAACAGCCCCCCGGGCCTCATCGATGTCCGCTTCTCGGTCACCGCGGCCAACACAACGGGCCTTGAGACCATCGAAACAAAGGCCCCCTTCCCGCTGACGACGGTCCCACGCGAGTTCCGGGATTATCTCGGGGCGACGGAGCAGGTCCAGTCCGATCATCCCCGGATCCGCTCATTGGCGGGCGAGCTGACCAAAGGGGTATCCACCGAATTCGATGCGGTCCAGCGGCTGATATCCTGGGTGGTGGATCATGTCTCCTACGTCAGTCCCCCCCTCCAGTATGACGCGGTTTATGCGATCGAGTCGGGAAAGGGGAACTGTCAGAATTTTTCCCACCTGAGCGCCGCCCTTCTTCGGGCGTCCGGCATCCCCGTTCGGATCATCAACGGCATTACGCTGAACCGACCTTTCGACGTGGCCTGGCAGCAGGGGGTCATGACCTTCAAGATGGGGCAAGGCCGTCACTCCTGGATCGAGGTCTGGTTTCCTGATCTGGGCTGGGTGCCTTTCGATCCGCAGAACTCCGTACTTTTTGTCTCCAGCCGTTTCATCCGCGTCGAGGTGGGCGTCGACAACAACGAGACGAAAAACGACGGCCTGCTCACCTGGACCCAGGCCCGCAACACGGCCGCAAAACCCAGACTTCAGGAGGCTGTAAACGCGGACTTTCGGAAGGATGATGTCCGGATCCGCGGGGAACGGGAGACCTACGGCCCCCGGAACCTCCTCCTCAGCCCGCAGGTCCGGGCGTCGTTCCAGCCGCTTGCGATCAAACCGGTTCCCCCCCTGCCCGTGTACACGGAGGTCCAGAAGAGCGCCTTCCGTTTTGATACGCCCATGGTCTACGGCAACCTCGCATTTCCAGAAGATGTCGATTTTGCGTTCCCGCGGGTGACCCGATCCGCCGGCGGAGACGCCTTTGAAATGCGCCGCAATTTCCTCGTCGAGACCGCCGAATACGTGACGACAAACCTGACCCAATACGCCCAGGTGGTGATCCTGCAGAAGCCGGTCCGCCTTGAAAAAGTGGGCCTCGCGCTGCACAACTTCGGAGGAGAGGGGTCGCTGTGGGTGGACGTTTTTGCGGATCGGAATGGAAAGCCCGGCCCCCCCATCGCGACGAGCGCCCTCGTCAACGTCGAGGAGATCTCCCCGCGACCAGGCTACCGATGGGTGGACTTTGATTTCAGCCGGGAGAACGCCGTGCTGATGCCGGGCGCCTACTGGATCGCGCTGGGATTTTCCGGAAGCCCGATCATCAACTGGTTCTACACCTACGGGAAACCGGTCGGCCCCGTGCACGGCACACGCTACAAGGGGGTCTTCCAAGGGGACTGGAGCGGCGCGCTGAATTATGAATTCAATTACCGGATCGTCGGCCGGACGGTGAAATAGAATTCTCCCACCCGCTTGGGTTTTATCCGCCGGGAACCTGACAGTGTGTCTTGGTTCCCGGCGGACTTTTTTCTGCGGTGGGTCAGGAAATCATTTCTTCGCTTTGGCCGGTTTCTTGGCTGCCGGTTTTTTGGCGACCGCTTTTGCTTTGGCCGGCGCTTTCGCCTTGGCTTTTGCCTTGGCTTTGGCCGGCGCTTTCGCCTTGGCTTTTGCCTTGGCTTTTGCCGGAGCCTTCACTGGGGTCTTTGTTTTGGCAGGGGCCTTTGCCGCGGCCTTCGCCGGTTTTGCCGGAACCTTCGTCGCTGTTGCCATACGCACTTCCTCCCTTTCAAATATGCGATCCCGCCTCACCGGGCCCGGCCTGACCGTGCCCTCCTGCGTGCGAAATCGTTCGCTTCACCAAGATGGTCTCCCATCCATGAGCGTTTTGTAAAGGGCCTCGTTTTGCATCCGGACGACGCCCACTTCCCGGAGTTCTTCTCTCTGCCGATCCGTTTTCATTGCGCCTCTTCGCTCATTTCTCCCTCGACAGCCGGGAAGCAAAAACTCCCGGATGAGCCGGGTCACTTCCCTTGGCTGTTCCATCGGGATCAGGTGTCCGGCGCCGCCGACCATATGATGAGCGCAGTCCGGGATAAGGCGCCGGACCCGGTCGAGGTCGATGAAGCGCCGGTTATCGCTCTTTTCTCCTTCCAGGATGAGAACGGGAGAGGAGATCCGGGAGAGGAGCGGCCAGGGATCGTACTGCATCCCCCCCATGAAGAGGGCCGTCTCGCGTTGTGGACTGCACGTCAGCCGGAGTCCCCCCTCTTCTCCGGACATCCCGTGGCGGAGGTAGAGTTCCAGCATCTCCTCATCCCACCTTTGGAACAGCGAGTGGGAGTGGAGATAAGTCATGGCCTCGTCCCGGTTCCGCCAGAAGTTCGTTCGCCGGATCGCCATGGAGGCGAGCGGATGTTGCTCCACGCTGATGGGGATCCGGTAGAGTTCCGGCGAAACGAAAATCGGTTCGATCAGAACCATGCCCGCCGCGGGGATTCCATAGAGGGCGTTGGCGATCACGGCCACCGTCGCACCCATGGAATGGCCGACCAGAAACGGCTTCTCCAGGTGGAGTCTCTCGCAGAAGAGAGCGAGATCCTCCGCGAGGGTTCTCCAGTCCACCCCTCCATTCTCCGGATCGGCGTTGCGGTGGGCGCAGAAATAGGGGGCGAATATCCGATAGTCGCCGGCAAGTTCCCGGGCAACAGGATGCCAGAGCCAGGGAAGAAAACCGGTGGCGTGGAGGAAGATCAGGGGCGGTCCCTCTCCTTCGTATCGGAGAGAGGCGAGTTCCGCATCCCCGATATTCTGTATGAACGTTTGCGGAATGAGACCGTTCGCTGCCTTCTCGTTCATTTGATCCAGAGGGTGAACGCGTCGAGGTTCGCCCTTTCCCTTGTGAATTGGTTGATGGACGCCTCCCCATCGGGATAGCCGACCGCTAAGCCGATGATCACGGCCTTGGTCTCCGGGATTGGAATGATCTCCCGGATCAGCGCCGGATAGCGAACCGATGCGGCCAGGATGCAGCTCCCCAGCCCCCGGGCGTGGGCCAGCAGACAGACGGTCTGCATGATCGCCCCCGTATCCAGCATCGCGTATTCCCGGGGGATGGCTTTGTCCACGAAGAACAGCAGAAGAGCGGGGGCGCTGAAGAGGGCGAACATGTCGCCGGCATAGCGGAGACGCGCCTCCTTGTCTTCACGGGAAATTGCCAGCGCGGTCAGAACCTGTTTCCCCACATCCCCGTAGCGTTGCTTCAGAGTTTCGGGCCAGACCTCGGGCATCGGCGTATCCGGATCGGGGATGACGCCATCCAGGAGACGCTGCCGGTTCGCCTTTTGGAAGCGGTCCAGTGCAGCCCCCGTGACGACCGAGATCTCCCACGGTTGGGTATTCCCCCAGGATGGGGACCAGCGGGCCGCTTCCAGGATCTCCCGGAGCAAGGGTTCCGGAACCGAATCCGGTTTGAACCGCCGGATGCTCCTTCTCGTCGTAACGGCCTGCAAGATCTCCATCGTTCATCCCTTCTCCCCGAGGGGTCTGCTTATCCGGTAAAGTCGGTCAGAAAATAAAGACCGCCGCTGCAATCACCGTGGTATAGCCGCCGTTCTTCACAATGGTCGATTGGGTGACGTTTCGGGTTCTGACGATCTTCCCGCTGATCTTGAAGATCTCCTTCTTCTCATCCCAGCTTTCGTCGACATTGAAATCGATGCCCAGCGTCGATGCGAGCATAGCCGCGGCCATGTCCTCCGCGTAATCGCCCGCATGTTTCTCCGTCTGACCGAAGGCGTGGTGTTCGCTGATGTATCCGTGGGATCGCTGATCTGCAGGAATGGCGCAGCCGACCGACGCTGCCAGGAGGCGCTTCGGTTCGTTGCTGCAACAGCGGCTCATGACGCAAAAGGTAATCCCCCCTGCGATCAACTCCTTGAGTCCCTGCGTTTTTGATATCATTTTGCAGTCGGGGGGAACGATGCTGGAGACCTGCACCAGATTGCAACGTTCAATCCCCGCGTCGCGGAGCGCACGCTCGAAGGAGTGGAGTTCATCCTTGTGGGTGCCGACGCCCTTGGTGAAAAAGATCTTCCTGGGAACGTGACCCTCCATCGGCCTTCTCTCCTCGCAATTCGAAATCGGGGGACGGCCCCCACCCCGCCCGGAATAACGGGACACAGTCTCTCCGTTTTTCCAGAATTCAGCCAGTGGTGGAAATTATACCAAGCTTCCAGCGTGATTGCCACAAAATATTTCTTCCAACAAAATATTTCTTTCCTTCTCCTTCCTTGACACGCATGGCCCCTTTCACTATACTCCGCCCATCCCGCGGCTGAAAACCAACAGGAACAAAATCCCGGATCCCATCGCCGACCGGGTTTTCACATGGAACAGCCGCCGCGCATTTCGATGGACTTCACTTGGAGGGAGATGGCTTGAGCAATCCTCGGGAACAATCTGCCGGGCCGCTGCCGGCCTTTCTCGGCAACGGCCTAGCCTTTCTGAAACGGCAGCAGCGGGACTGGAAAATCACCGTTTTGCGCACCTCCCTCGACAAACTCGCCTACCAGATGGTCTTTCCCTACCTCTCCATTTATATCGTGGCGCTGGGGGCGACGGGCACCCAACTGGGTATCGTCAACAGCATCGGCATGATCATCGCCGGTTTCTGCGGACCCTTTACCGGGTGGCTCATCGACCGAACCGGTCCCAAAAAAATCTACCTGATCGGCATCGGCTTCATGGCCGTCTCGTACCTGACCTACGGCCTGGCGAAAGACTGGGGGGTGACCATCATCGCCATGGTGGGCTACTGGCTGGGGTTATCCACCAGCAGCCACAGTTGTGCAACCATCTGCGGCAACTGCCTGGTCAACCGGGACCGGGCCACCGGCATGCTGATCTGCGAGACGGTCGCCGCGGGTCTCCTGGGGATGGCCGGACCGATGCTGGCATCCTGGCTGGTCACGATGTATGGCGGCGTCAATATCGATGGGATCAGACCGCTGTTCTTTTCAGGGTTGATCATTACGATCGGTACGTTCGTGGTTGTCCTGAGACAGCTTTCGGAACGAACGTGGGTGAAAGCGGGCAGCCAAAAGCCGATCATGTTGAAAGATATATCCGAGGTCCTCAAAGGCGGCGGGCATCTAAAAAAATGGCTGGTTGTTGCCTCCATTGGCCAACTGCCGCTGGGAATGGTTTTCCCCTTCACCCAGGTATTCGCTTACCAGATCAAAGGGGCGAATGAATTCGTCCTGGGCGCCATGGTCACCGGATCGGCGCTGGCATCCATCGCGCTGGCCATTCCTCTGGGCAGGCTGGCGGACCGGATCGGCAGAAAAAAAATACTGTATCTCACGATTCCGCTTTTCTGGATTTCCAACTTGATGCTGATCCTGGCGCCCTCCCCGGCTTTTCTGGTCATCGCCGGCATCCTGCAGGGCTTTTACTTTATCGGCGCATCGATCGCCGCCGCGATAGAAAGAGAACTGGTGCCTCCCGAACAGATGGGAAGATGGATCGGCATCAACCGGTTTTTCAAGATGCTTCTGGGCGCCCTCCTGGCCCTGACGTCGGGGATCATCTGGGACAAGATCGGACCGCAGTACATCTTCATCCTCTTCGTGGGCATTGACCTTCTGATCCGAATGCCGCTGCTGATCAGCATTCCGGAAACCCTGCACAACCACTTCAAACCCAAAGCGGACGGGGGGCAGGGATAGCCGGGGAGATGCGCAGCCGTCGGTGAACGCATGAAGAGACC
>Ga0208566_1001887_pt1 | contig 11650 bp, 9 predicted proteins | sample PL_2010_150m_FD_184159 | JGI IMG/M metagenome (GOLD analysis project Ga0208566, IMG submission 184159) | Freshwater microbial communities from Powell Lake, British Columbia, Canada to study Microbial Dark Matter (Phase II) - PL_2010_150m... | ecosystem: Environmental > Aquatic > Freshwater > Lake...
ATGCCAAGGGCGCGTTTACCGGAGCCAACGCGAACAAGTCCGGCTATTTCGAGGATGCCGGCGACGGCACCTTGTTTCTCGACGAAATTGGTGAATTGCCGCTCGACCTGCAGCCGAAGTTATTGCGCGTGCTCGAAAATGGAGAATTCCAGAGGGTCGGCGAAACGCAGCAGCGCTTTTCCCATGCTCGAGTCGTTACCGCGACCAATCGCGACCTACGCCAGGAGGTGCGGGAGGGCCGTTTCCGTGCCGATCTGTATCACCGCCTGAGCGTGTTTTCCATCAGTGTCCCGACGCTACGGGAGATGAGCGACGACCGACTATTGTTGCTCGATCATTTCCGCACACTCTTCGCGAGTCAGGCCGGACATGCTCCATTCATCTTAACGATGGATGCAGCAACACGCTGGATGGATTACAATTTCCCGGGAAATGTCCGCGAGTTGCGCAATATCGTGATTCGCCTGACCACCAAGTATCCCGGGCAGATGGTATCCGCCGCCGACCTCGAAGCGGAACTCGATAGCCAAACCATAGAATTTTCGCCAAGAAGTTGGACGTCAAGCGATCCAGCGGTGCTGATCGATACGGCTTTGCAACACTTGCAGCTACGTAGGGATTTCAGCCTTGACGACACCTTGCACCTGTGGGAAGAAGCCTACATAGAGGCCGCGCAAAGACTCACCCAGGGCAATCTCAGCCAGGCGGCAAAGCTGCTGGGCGTCAATCGCACCACCCTGTACAGCCGGATCGAGACACTGGCACGCCTCAAGAACCAGGGAAGCCAATAACGATGTACCTAGAACATTATGGTCTGTCCGAGGCTCCGTTCCGGATTACCCCGAACACGGATTTCTTTTTCGCCGGGGCCAACCGGGGAGCGACTCTGGATGCGCTGGTCTACGCGATAACCCACGACGAAGGCATCGTCAAGATCAGCGGCGAAGTCGGCAGCGGCAAGACCATGCTGTGCCGTGTGCTGATGGAGCGTCTGCCGTCGAATGTCGTCACGGTCTATCTGGCGAATCCATCTTTGTCGCGCGAAGACATCCTTTTCGCCCTGGCCGACGAATTGGGGGTAGACCCCGGGAAGGGACGCGCCAACGCCATCCTGCGCAAACTGCAGGAACACCTGATCGGGCTGCACGGCAAGGGCCAACAGGTGGTCATCCTGATCGACGAGGCACATGCCATGCCGATCGAGACGCTGGAGGAAATTCGCCTGCTCTCGAATCTCGAGACAAACCACCACATGCTCCTGCAACTGGTGCTGTTCGGGCAACCGGAGTTGAATGAGATTCTCTCCAAGCCGAACATGCGCCAGTTGAAGGAGCGCATCACCCATAACTTCGCGCTCGAGCCGATGGTGCGCAACGACATCGATGGATACATCGACTTCCGCATGCGCGCGGCAGGCTATCACGGCCCCAAGATATTCAGCGATGCCTCGGTCAAGATCATCACCGGCGCCTCATTGGGCCTGACTCGGCGGATCAACATCATTGCCGACAAATCGCTGCTCGCCGCCTTCGCCGAGAATACCCACCAGATCTCCCCGAGGCATATCCACGCGGCGATCCGCGATGCCGATTTTGGCGACTTCCGCCCACCCCAAACCAGGCTCTGGGCCGGTCTGGCCGCCACCGTGCTGGTGGTGCTGGCGTTCCTGGTTTTCATCTACAAGAGCCTCCAGCCCGCCCCCGTCGACGCTCCGGCGAAGTCTGCCGCCGAGGCGGCGGTGGTGCCCGAGAAAACCGCCAATATGCTGCCGCCGCTGCAAAGGGCATCCCCCGCCTCTCCCCCGGCCGCATCGGCGAGGCCCCCAGCTTCCGCCGCAACGGCTGCCCGGGCGCATCCCCGCCCGCCACTCAAGCAGCCGCTTGCGGTCCAGGCGGCGGCCCCCGACGGGGGCACAGCGGCCAACCCGGCGGCGAAGCTTGGCGAGCAGTCGCGCCTGCGCTTCGAAGCCACTCAGTTGTGGCTAAAAGGTACCGCCGACAGTCGCTGGTTCATCCAGCTTCTCGGCTCGGACCTGGGCCAGTCAACGGCGATCGAGAATTTCGTCGTCCGCTCGATCGAACTGCTCGGCGCGGACCAGGTGCGGGTCTATGTAGCCAACAGCCGTGGCGTTCAACGTGTCGGCGTCATCTATGGCGAGTACCCGACTCGCGAAGCAGCCCTCAATTCGATCAAGCAACTGCCCCTGGCGATACGCGGCCTCAGCCCGTTTCCGCGCATGGTGAAACATTTGCGGTGACCATCCGGCGAGCAATACTTGAATAAAATATAAACTGAATCATGGAATTGAGTTTCATTCTTGACGTGCTATCATCGAAGCGATCACCGAACTGGATGTGTCCGCATTCGCCATGACCTTCCGACGCCCAACTGCTGGATCGCTCACCACCTGCGCCGCGCTGCTTCTGGCTGGATGCACCATGGCACCGGTTCAGCCGCCATCATCGAGTCATCTGCGCGCGGAAGATCTGCCGCCGGCGGCCGCGCAGAACATTCCACAGCCGGTGCAGCTGTCCCCCGCCCTGCCGAAACCGAAACCCGCGGCGCCGGCCGAAACCTATAGTGTGGTCGTCAACAACGTCAGCGTTCAGGAACTCCTGTTTGCACTGGCCCGCGATGCCAAGGTCAATGTCGACATCCACCCCGGCATCCAGGGTGTGGTGACACTCAACGCGATCGACCAGACCCTGCAGCAACTGCTCAACCGCATTGGCAAACAGGTCGACTTGCGTTGGGAACTTGACGGTCCCAATCTGGTCGTCATGCCGGACTCGCCGTTCCTGCGCACCTACAAGGTCGATTACGTCAACATGTCGCGCGACACCAGCGGCAATACCACGGTGACGACACAGATCGCTTCGACGGGAGCGGGCGGAGCCAGCGGCGGCGGCGGCAACAACTCCCTGACCAAGATCGAGAACGTCTCGAAGAACCATTTTTGGGAGACCCTCGAGAAGAACCTCAAGGACCTGCTGCGCGAAACCGACAAGATCCTGCCGGAAGGATCGAGTGAGACATCCGTGGAGCGTACTGACCAACAACAATCAACCGGCGGCGTGGCAGGGGTCGCCGCGTTGCTCGGAAAGGCCGCCGGCGGCAAGGCCGCTCCGGCCGCACCCCAGCCGGCCGGCTCCGCCGCAGGCGCGACGACCCTGCAACAGGAGGAAACCACCGTCGTGCGCCGCAATACCTTTCGCGAGGCCGCCTCGGTCATCTCCAACCCGGAGAGCGGCATCCTGAGCATCCGCGCGACCGGACGGCAGCACGAGCGTATCCAGGAATTTCTGGACCAGGTTCTGTCGCGCGTCAGCCGTCAGGTGATGATCGAGGCCACCATCGCCGAAGTCCGGCTTTCGGACAAGTATCAACAGGGCATCGACTGGAGTATCTTGCCGCTGGGCAGTGCCGGTTTCAAGTTGGTCCAGAGGGCAGTCGGCGACATCGCCGCGCCATCCGCGAGCATTTTCGAACTCAGCAATAGCAACACGGTGGTCAGAGGCGTCGGTCTGGTCAGCAGTTCAATCAAGTTGCTTGAAGCCTTCGGCACGGTCAAGGTATTGTCCAGCCCCAAGCTGTCCGTCATCAACAACCAGACGGCCGTGTTGAAAGTCATCGACAACAACGTGTATTTCACCATCGATGCGAAAGTCACCACCGGGGCTGCGGGTACGCAGCCGATTGTTTCCTACACCACCACCTTGAATACCGTCCCGGTGGGCTTCGTCATGAACGTGACGCCTCAGATCAGTGCCAACGACACGGTATTGTTGAACATCCGCCCCAGCGTTTCGCGCATTGTCGGCTCCGTCCCCGATCCAAATCCTTCATTGAAGAAAAGTACCACCAACGGTTTCGATAGTGACATCGTCAGCGCTATCCCGGTGATCCGCACGCGGGAGATGGAGTCCATGGTGCGCGTGACCAATGGCAACATCGCCGTGATGGGTGGCTTGATGGAAGAAACGCTGAACAATGTGGACAACGCCGTGCCAGGCCTGTCGAATGTCCCGGTGTTTGGCAACCTGTTTGTCAGCCGCAACGATGAGCGTGTCAAGACGGAATTGGTAGTGTTTCTTCGACCGGTGGTGATTCAGGATCCCAGTGTCACTGGCGACTACCGCAGTTATCGGGATCAGTTGCCCGACCAGGAGTATTTCAAGAGCACCTTCGGCCCGCAGCGCCAGGTGTTCAAGAACCGGGGTGAACTACAGTGAGCCTGCTGATGGACGCGCTGAACAAAGCGGAGCAGGCCAAGCGCCAGAGCCAGGCAGCGGACGGCAGACCGGATGGGGCGGATCAGGTGGAGTCCACATCGCCACCCCTGACCCTTGAACTCACCCCGCTGACGATGCCTGAAGCACCGCCGGCAATCGCGGTCACACCGGAGCCACCGCCCGCGCTGCCCCAGTTGCCGACGCATCTGGGCGTCCTCGATGAGGAATTCATCGCCCATGCCACCGCACCCAAACCAGGCGTCAAGAAGAAGGAACCTCCCCCGCCAGTTATGGAATCGCGGCCTGCCCCCGTACCGGAGCCGCTCCCGGCGCCAAAACCTGCCCCCGCTCCGGCCAGAAAAGCCGAGCCCGAAGAACGCGAAGCGGCGCAGAATCTTTTCGATGCCAAGCAGGGCGCCAAACCTCCCTCAAGACGCCGCCTCGCCATTGCCATCGGGGTGCTCAGCCTGCTGGTCGGCACCGCAATCGGCGTCTATGTCTGGCTGCAGATGCAGCCGAGCGGCGGATTGGGCGCGGCGGGGCCTGCGCTCGCCGGCGCTCCCCGCCTGCCGCTCCAGCAGGCTCCTGCGCCCGCACCCGCAGCCGCACCGGCTGAGGTGGCGGCGGCGCCGACAGCGGTGGCTGCCCAAGCTGCGACTGTTGCGGCCCGTCCCGCGAACCAGGATCCCGCGGCGAATGGAGCCACTGAGCCGTCCAGACCGATTCGCCTGTCGGCGTCGAGAGTCGCCCTCAATCCGGCCCTGGTTCGCGGCTATGAAGCCTACATGGCAGGCAATCTCGGCGACGCCCAGAACGAGTACCAGCAGGTGTTGAAGACCGAGCCTGCCAACCTCGACGCACTACACGGCATGGCGGCAATCAGCCTGCGTCAGGGACGTGCCACTGCTGCCGAGGAATATTATCTGCGGGCCATCGAGGCCGATCCCAAAGATGCCCTGGCGCATGCCGGGTTGATCGGCTTGAAGGGCAAAATCGATCCGCTGCAAGCCGAGTCGCGCCTGAAGAGCTTGCTGGCTGCGCAGCCGGATCTGCCCTATTTGAACTTTGCCCTGGGCAACCTCTACGCCAGCCAGAATCGCTGGGACGAAGCCCAGTCGGCCTATTTCAAGGCCTATGCCGGAGAACCGGAGAATCCCGACACTCTGCTCAACCTGGCGATCAGTCTGGATCGGCTGCACCAGTCCAAGCTGGCCCATCACTACTACAGCCTGGCTCTGGTGGCGGCGGAAACCCGCCCGTCCAGCTTCGACAAGGCACAGGTCAACACCCGGCTGCGCGAACTCCAATAAGCCTGGTGCGCCTATCGCGCGCCGCAAGCAGTTGCCAGCATCCCCGCGATGCCGGAGAATAGCGGCAGAATGAACACACCGACCCCTTCCAGGCAACCGATCGGTCAGCTTCTGATCGCGCAGGGCGTGATCAGCGAAGATCAGTTGCGCATCGCGCTGCTGGAGCAAATGAAGTCGAACCAGCCGATCGGCAAACTGCTGGTCAGCCTCGGCTTCGTCTCGGAAACCACCTTGCGGGATGCGCTGGGCGAGTCGCTCGGCAAGAAGGCCATCGACCTCTCCAATGCCATGGTCGACCCGGCTGCGTTGCGCCTGGTCTCGCACGAGCTCGCCAAGCGCCACAAGCTGTTGCCGCTCGACTACAACGAAGAGCAGAACCGGCTGACCATCGCCGTCGCCGACCTGAACGACATCATCGCCCTCGACCGGTTGCGCGCGCTGACCACCCGGGAACTGCTGATCGACACGCTGCTGGCCGGCGAACAGGAAATTGCCCGGGCCATCGACCAGTACTACGGCCATGAATTGTCAATCGACGGCATCCTCAACGAAATCGAGACCGGCGAGATCGATTACCGCAGCATCGCCGCCTCGCTCGACGAATACAGCCAGCCGGTGGTGCGCCTGGTGGATGCCTTGCTGACCGATGCGGTGAAGCGCGATGTCTCGGACATTCACTTCGAGCCGGAAGCCACATTCCTGCGCATCCGCTACCGCATCGACGGCATCCTGCGGCAAATCCGGGCCCTGCACAAGTCCTACTGGCCCGCCATGACCGTCCGCCTCAAGGTGATGGGAGGCATGAACATCGCCGAGACGCGCGCCCCGCAGGACGGTCGCATCTCCATCAACATCAGCGGTCGCGCCGTCGACTTCCGCGTCGCCGCACAGCCCACCATCCACGGTGAAAACGTGGTGCTGCGGATTCTCGACCGGGAAAAAGGCATCGTGCCGATCGACGGACTCGGACTGGACGAGCACCATCTGGAAATGCTCAAGAAGATGATCTCGCGGCCTGAAGGCATCATCCTGGTCACCGGTCCGACGGGTAGCGGAAAGACCACCACGCTTTACTCGGTGCTCAACCACATCAACGAGGAAAGCGTCAACGTGATGACGCTCGAAGACCCGGTCGAGTATCCGATGGCCATGATCCGCCAGACTTCGGTGGCGGAAGCCGCCAAGCTCGACTTCGCCAACGGCATCCGCTCGATGATGCGCCAGGACCCGGACGTCATCCTGGTCGGCGAAATCCGCGACGCGGAGACCGCCGAAATGGCCTTCCGCGCCGCCATGACCGGCCACCAGGTGTATTCGACGCTGCATACCAACTCCGCCATGGGCGTTTTCCCGCGCCTCATGGACATCGGCGTGCTGCCCGACATCATGGCCGGCAACATCATCGGGGTGATCGCCCAGCGCTTGTTGCGCCGGCTGTGCACCAAATGCCGCAGACCCTTCCCGGCGGAGCCGCACGAGTTGCGCATCCTCGGACCGGAAAACCAGCAGCCGGTGCCGACCGTGTATCGGGCGGCCGGCTGCGAGTCATGCAACTATCAGGGCTATCGCGGCCGGGTCGCCATCATGGAAATCCTGCGACTCGACGGTGACATCGACGAGCTGGTGGCCCGCCGCGCCACCGTTCGCGAAATCCGCAACGCCGCGCTGGCCAAGGGCTTCCGTCCGCTCGCCGAGGACGGCTTGCGGCGGGTCCGCGATGGCACTACTTCACTTGAAGAAGTCGGTCGCGTCGTCGACCTGACGGAGCGGATGTAATGCTGTTCGCCTACAAGGCGGTGGATCCGACCGGTCGCATGCTGAATGGTCAAATGGAAGCCGCCAACCTGATCGATCTTGAAATGCGCCTGAAACGCATCGAGCTCGATTTCATAAAGGGCGACGCCGTCAAGAAGGGCGGCGTGATGAACACCGGCAAGGTACCGCGCCCGGAACTCATCAATTTTTGTTTCCACCTCGAACAACTTACTCGCGCCGGGGTGCCGATCCTGGACGGCTTGACCGATTTGCGCGACAGCGTTTCCCATCCGCAATTCAAACAGGTGCTGGCCGGCATGATCGAAAGCATCGAGGGCGGCAAGACCATGTCCCAGGCCATGCTCGAGCATCCGCGCACCTTTGACGAAGTGTTCATCAGCCTGATTCGGGCCGGAGAAGATACCGGCAACCTGCCGGGCGTGCTGCAAAGCCTGGTCGAGTCCCTCAAGTGGCAGGACGAGCTGGCGGCGCAAACCAAGAAACTCATCATGTATCCGGCTTTTCTCGGGATCGTCGTCACCCTGGTGACTTTTTTCATGATGATCTACCTGGTGCCGAAGATGGCCGGCTTCATCAAGAACATGGGCCAGGAACTCCCCATACAAACCAAGGTGCTGATGGCCACCTCCGACTTCTTCGTCAATTTCTGGTATTTGATCATTTTCGTGCCCATCGCCGTCACCGTCGGCTTGTTCATCTACGTTCAGAAGAATTCGGTGGCACGCCGTTTTTTTGACGGGTTCAAGCTGAAAGTTCCGTTCATCGGCGTGATCTTGCGCAAGATCATCCTCTCCCGCTTCGCGGGCATATTTGCCATGCTGTATGCGTCGGGGATTTCCATCATCGACGCGATCAAAACCACCGAAAACGTCGTCGGCAATGTGGTCATCCGTGAAGCGCTGGTGCGCGTCGGCCAGTTGATCGCCGACGGCCAGAACGTCACCGCCGCCTTCCAGAGCATCAACCTGTTTCCGCCGCTGGTGATCCGCATGCTGCGCGTCGGCGAGAACACCGGCGGGCTCGACAAGGCTCTGATTAATGTCGGTTATTTCTATAACCGCGATGTCAAGGAATCGATCGAGAAGGTCCAGGCGATGATCGAACCGGCCATGACCATGATCGTCGGCGTGATTCTCGGCTGGGTGATGATCGCCGTGCTCGGTCCGATCTATGACATCATCGCCAAGCTCAACACTTAGCCACCCGACCGTTCATGCCGCAGCGCCGCGTTTTCTATCTGGATGCCAATCGCCTGTCAGCCTACCACTGGCACTCCGGCAAACTGACGCCTGAAGACAACTTCACCGCCGACAGTCGCGGGGTGGAAGCGTTTGCCGCCTACCTCGCGCTGCACCAGCAGGACCTCTTCTACGTCCTCGCCGACGTCGTCGAGGAAGGATTCCAGCCTGACGTGATTCCCCATGTCCAGGGTGGTGACCGCACGGCATTGCTGAAACGCAAGAACGACCAGTATTTCCACGGCGCGCCGCTGAACCTGGCGATTCCCCTGGGGCGTGAAACGACCGGCCGCCGCGACGACAAGATGTTATTCCTTGCCCTGACCAAGACCCAGATGTTCGAGCCGTGGATGGAGGCGCTGCGCGATGCCGAGTGCCAGTTGGTCGGCGTGTACTCCCTGCCGCTGATTGGCCACGGGTTTGCCACGGCGCATGTCAAGAACACGCGCGACCACCCCGAGCGATTCCTGCTGGTCACGCTGACGCGCGCCGGCCTGCGCCAGACTTTCTTCGACAAAGGGCAATTGCGCTTTTCGCGATTGACGCCGCTGGCCAATGACAGCCTGGACGAGGTCATTACCGCCTGCTCGGTCGAGTCGGCGAGGATCTATCAATATCTGATCGGTTATCGGCTGTTCGACCGGGGAGCGCCGTTGACCACCCTGGTGCTCACCCACCCGGCCCAGACCACCAACTTCCAGGAGCGTTGCCGCGATACCAACGACATTCATTTCGAGTTCCTCGACCTGATCGCCGAGTCCACTCGCAGTGGCCTAAAGACGGTTCCGGCCGACTCGCATAGCGAGACATTCTTCCTGCATTTGATGGTCCGCCAGACCCCCGGCCAGCAATTCGCCGAGGCCGGCGAGCGGCGTTTCTACCGGCTTTGGCAGACGCGTCTGGGGCTGAATAGTGCCAGCGTAGTGATTCTGGCTTCCTGCCTGATCTTTTCCGGCAAGCAACTGGTCCAGTTCTATCAGACACGCGACGAAACCGAACAGATTCAACAGCAGGCGGAGATGGTCCGCCTGCAATACAACGCCGCGCTCAAGACCTTGCCGACCATGCCGTTCACCAGCAACAACCTGCGGGCCCTGATCGATCGCTATGACATTCTGGTAAAACGCACGCCCAGCCTGGAGCCGACCTATCGCCGCATCAGCGAGGCACTCGAGCAGGCGCAACGGGTGGAACTCGACCGCATCGACTGGAAGCTCGGCAGCAACCCCGAGGAAGCGCAGCAAGTGCCGGATGGCTCGGGCAAACCGGTAGCCGCGGTGAAAACCGCCCAGAGCACCGATCTGTTTGTGATCGCCGACGTCTTTGCGCAACTGCCGGTCGCGCTCAAGAACGACGAGCGCACCTTGAAAGGCATCATCGACACCTTCCACGCCAGCCTGGTCAAGGACGGCAAGGTCCAGGTGAAAGTCCTGAAACTGCCGTTCGACGTCGAATCCACCAAGACCCTGAAGAGCAGCGACGAAACCGCCGCCGTCGTCGAAGTGCCGAGATTCAGCGTGCGGGTGATACAAAAACTGTGACTTCCCGACTCCGCGATCATCAGCCATGAATCCAGTTGCCAAGACCCTCAAGCGCATCCGCTGGAACTTGCTGTTATTCTTCTCCACGGCCCTGATAGGCGCCGGCATGCTGTACTACTCGCGGATCTTGTTGCTCGACGCGCAGAAGATTCACAAACAGGCCGTGACCAAACGCGCGGAAGTACAGGGCAAGCTCGCCAACGCGCGGAAGTACAGGGCAAGCTCGCCAACGCGCGGAACGAGGAGCAGGAGCTGCTGGAGAAGTTTTCCCGCTACGAAGGCATCGTGACGCGCGGCTATATCGGCAGCGAGCGCCGACTCGACTGGATCGAGCAGATCCGCAAGATCAAAAACACGCGAAAATTGCTCGATGTCGTCTATGAGCTCGAACCCCAGACCGTCCTCGACGGCACCAACGCCAGCGGCTTCGATTTCATGGTCAGCAAGATGCGCTTGCAGATGCAGTTGCTGCACGAGGAGGACTTGCTCAACTTCCTCTCCGACCTGCGCGACGGCATGCGGGCGTACACCAGCGTGAAGAGTTGCAATGTGATGAGACAGACCCGGCCCGGCAGCTCGATCCAGCTTGCAGCCGACTGCTCGATCGACTGGGTCACGCTGCGCGAAAGGACTCCCGGGTGACCAGCAGGGATGGCTCGCATGGCGGCATTCCCGGCACTTCGCGCCGGGTGGCGCCGGGCCGATTGCTGCGGCTGTCGGCGGCGGCCCTGGCCATCGCCTTGCTGGCCGTATACGCCCAGGCCGCGCCCATCGGTCGCCTGTTCTTCACGCCGGATCGTCGCGCCGCGCTTGAGCGGCAGCGCCAGCTCAACATCCAGGAAAAGACCCAGGAGGAAACCGTCGAAGTCGCCAGCGTGCATCTCAACGGGGTGGTCCGGCGCACCGGAAACAAGACTACCGTGTGGGTCAACGGCCGCCCGCAACAGGTCGACAATGCCAACACCGGCATCCTCGTCACGCCGTCGTCCAGAGACATGGATCGGGTCAATATTCGCGTCGGCGATGAAAGCTCAACCTCTCTGCGGGTGGGCGAAACACTCAATCGCGCGACACAGGAGATGAGTGACGGATTGGCGGGCGGGCAACTGCAGGTCAACCGCGGCGATGAAAGCAAACTTCGCAAGCGCTGAGGCCAGCCCGAGGCTCGGCGAGCAACAACAGCGGGGCTTTGCCTTGCTGATCATGCTGGTGATCGTGGTGATGGGATCGATGTTCGCCGTCACCAGCCAACTGGAATTCGTCTCACGCAAGTACTCGCGTGGTGAGGCGACGCTGAAATCGCTCACCCTGGCCAAGGAAGCCCTGATCGGCTATGCCGCCACCTATCGCGACAGCAACAGCAACGAAGTCTTCGGCTATCTGCCCTGTCCCGACATTGCCAGTGGCGATGGCACCGCCGCCGCCAGCTGCGGTTCGGTCAATAATGCCGCCGTCGGCCTGTTTCCCTACCGGACCCTGGGGCTGCCGGACTTGCGCGATTCCGACGGCGGCTGTCTGTGGTACGCGGTATCCGGCCCCGCCAAGAACAGCCC
>Ga0208566_1001889_pt1 | contig 11644 bp, 6 predicted proteins | sample PL_2010_150m_FD_184159 | JGI IMG/M metagenome (GOLD analysis project Ga0208566, IMG submission 184159) | Freshwater microbial communities from Powell Lake, British Columbia, Canada to study Microbial Dark Matter (Phase II) - PL_2010_150m... | ecosystem: Environmental > Aquatic > Freshwater > Lake...
TACCAGGCCATCGACCTGCTGCCGGGCATCAACACCTACAGCTACGACGCCACCGGCCTGTTCGGCGGCGGCCTGCGGATGCGCGGTTTCAACAGCGACCAGATCGGCATGACCATCGATGGCGTGCCGGTCAACGATGCGGGCAACTTCGCGGTCTATCCGTCGGAACTCAACGACATCGAGAACTTGCAGGAAATATTCATCACCCAGGGCTCGACCGATACGGATGCCCCTCACATCGGCGCGTCCGGCGGCAACATCGGCCTGGTCACCTCCAGCCCGGCGGACCAGGCGCGCTTGCGCGTCCAGCAGACCGTCGGCGCCAATAATGCCTACCGGACCTTTGTCCGGGCCGACACCGGTTACCTGGCCGACAATCGCTTCAAGGCTTTCATCTCCTACTCCAAGTCGGAAGCCGACAAATGGAAAGGCGAAGGCGGTGCGTATCGCGAACACGTCGATTTCAAGGGGATACTCGACCTCGCCCCAGGCAACAGCATCACCGCCGGGCTGATGTGGAACAAGATGCTCAACAACAACCTGCGCACACTCAGCCTGGCCGAGATCAACACGCTGGGGCGTAGTGCCGATTTCGGCACCGTCGCTCCCCAACACCTGGCCGGCGTGAACGGCACGGCACAGACCGAAAGAGCGCCGTCCAATGGCTATTACGACCTCAACCTCAATCCCTTCGAAGACTATATCGTTACCCTGAAGGGCAATTTCCAGTTGACGCCGACCCTGCGCCTGGATGTCGAGCCTTATTACTGGTACGGCTACGGCACCGGCGGCAATCAGCTCAGGACGCTGGCGGAAAGCAATGCTTCGGGCAAACTGGGCGGCGGTATCCGCGACATCAACCGCGACGGCGACACCCTCGATACCGTGATGATCTACAGCAGCGGCTTGACCGACACCAAACGCCCCGGCATCACCTTCCGCCTCAGCACCCAACTCGACAACCACAAACTGATGGCGGGTTATTGGTACGAACATTCACGCCACCGCAGGACGCAACCGGCGGTAAATTTCGATGCCGCCGGCAACAGCGTCGATCCCTGGCTGCAAAACTCGGGCAACTTCATCCTGCGCCAGGATGGCACCGCTTATCAGGGCCGCGACTTTCTGACCGTCAGCACCTCCAGTTCGCTGTTTGTGCAGGACAACATCGGGCTGATGAACGACCGGCTCAACCTGCAACTGGGGTTGCGCAACAGCGGTATCAAGCGCGACTTCACCAACTTCGCCAGCGAAGGCGGCATGGCGACCTACAATGTCCAGCAGGATTATTCAAAAACCCTGCCCAGTCTGGGCGCCCGCTATCAACTGGACAACCAGCAGCAGGTGTTCTTCAATGTCGCCGAAAATTTCCGGGCGCCGCCCGATTCGGTGTACTACGGCCTGCTCAAAGGCGGCACCATCGTCAACAACGTGCTGACCGGCTATAGCGTGAAGCCGGTCAACGTCGGCGCGGAAACCTCGACCAACTGGGATCTCGGCTATCGCTACGCCGGCAAGAACCTCAACGTCTCCGGCTCGCTGTTCTACATCGACTTCAAGAACCGCATCGCGGCGGCTTACGACCCGGTCAACGGCGAAAACACCAACTACAACGTCGGCGATTCCACGACCAAGGGCCTCGAATTGGAATCGGCATGGCGCTTCCAGCCCAAGTGGAGCCTCTACGGTTCGCTGACCTACACCCTCAGCCGCATCGATCAGGATATGCAAACCGCGGCGAGCAGCTATGAGGCCACCGCCGGCAAGGAATTCCCCGATGTACCCAACTGGATGGCCGGTGCCGCGCTGCAATACCGCGACGGGCCGTGGTCGGCCAACCTGTCCGCCAAATACACCGGCAAACGCTACTCGACCCTGGTCAACGACGAGGCTATCGGCGGCTTTACCTTGTTCAACTTCGACGCCGCTTATCGCCTGCCCTCGACCGCCTTTTTCCGCGACCCGCAGCTGCGTTTCAACGTTTACAACCTGCTCGACAACGACTATCTCTATCTGAATTCCAGCAGCGGCAGCGGCTTCACCACCCGGGCATTGGGTACGGGCGGCAGTTCGCCGTCCTATTACGTCGGCGCACCGCGCGCCTACAGCATCATGCTGGCGTCGGACTTTTAACCGGGTGTTTGGTGGATGAATTACCAGGTCTTGCACGAAATAACCTTCCTGGCGATGTACCTGGCGGCGGGCATGGCAACCTTCGTCATCGGTGAACGGCTGATTTTTTATGTGATCACCTTGCGCCGCGCGCGCATCCTCGAATCGCTGCTGATCGCCGATGGCGGGGACGCCGCGCAAATCGTCGGAGGGCTGCAAAGCAGCTTGAACATCCCCGCCCAAGCCCTGCGGCGCATGGTGGATGCGCGTCGGCGCATACAGAACCGCCACGATCAGGAGGATATTTCCGAGGCGATCTATCTTTCGCTCAAGGCCAAGCTCCAGCATCGCCTGTGGATACTCGACACCATCGTCACGGCGGCACCGCTGCTGGGCTTGCTCGGCACCATCCTCGGCATCATCGAAACCTTCGGCGCCCTGGCGCAGTCCGGCATTTCCGATCCGGCGAGCGTGTCGGCGGGCATCGGCACCGCGCTGTTCGCCACCGCGCTGGGGATCGCCATCGCACTTTACGGCCTGATATTCTTCAACCTGTTCCAGGATCGGGTAGAACGGATTGGCGAGCATCTGCGCATCATCATTTTACACGCCGGACTGGGTGCGGACTGCGCCCCCAAGAATGGGGAGTAGGAGCGGGCCATGCCCGCGAAAATCGCCCGCATGGCGGGCTCCTACGCGTCTACCCCATTGATCCCTGCGCCATGAATCGCCCCGCCGTGACCTCGTCGAACGCCATCCCCTTTCGTTCCCAAGCGATCGCCTGGTTGCGGCGCGTTTGTTTTATTTGCCTGGCGGCGCTCGCCTGCACGGCGCTGGCTGCACCTGCCCGTTCGCCGCGTTTCGAGAACCTGGGCGAACAACTCTCGGGGAACCGCCACACCGCATCGATGATCCAGGATCGCCAGGGATTTGTCTGGATAGGAACGGAGACCGGGCTGTTTCGCCACGACGGCTATCGCTCCACCCGATTCCAGAATGACACGCGCAATCCGCACAGCCTGCCAGGCGATCTGGTTTCAACTTTATACGAAGACGAACTCGGCAAAATCTGGGTCGGCACGGATGGCGGGCTCGCCCGCTTCGAGCCGGACAGCGGCCGGTTCACGCCATTCATTCCTGAGCCCGGGCCGGGCAACCCCAAGTCCATCAAGAAGATCGTCGCCGACGGGAAAGGGGGAATGTGGCTGGCAACTCGCGGCGGGGTACAACACTTCGATCCGAAAAGCGGCCAGTTCCGCATTTACCGCAACGACCCCAGCCAGCCTGGCAGCCTGGCCAGCAACAATGTCAATGCCTTGACGCTGGACCAAAAAGGCGGCCTGTGGGCCGCCCTGTGGCCCGGCGGTCTCGATTACCTGGCGCCCGGCGCAACGGCTTTCCAGCATTTTCGGATGGATACTGCCGCCCAGCCGGATTCCCGGATCAATAACATCAGGTACCTGCTTTTCGATCGCCAGCAGCGCTTGTGGATCGGCAGCGAAGCCGGGATAGTCGTCTGGCAGTCGGGCAGCGACTGGTCGCACAGAAAACGTCTAGCCGGGCCGCACGGGGTGGCGGAATTCCGGGTCAACCACATTTACCAAGACCACGACGCCACCATCTGGGTCGCCACCTTGGCAACGGGATTGTTGCGCTGGGATAACGTCAAACAACAGTTCGTCGCTTACACCCACCGCACCGAAGACCCCTACAGCCTGCCGAGCGACGCCATCTCCGCGACCATGCAGGATCGCACCGGGATGTTGTGGATCGGCACCATGTCCGATGGCGTGAGCCGGGGCAACCCCAGCGACCAAGGATTCGAGCGTTTCATTCCGCGCGACTTTTCCCCCGACCCTATCAACGCCAGCAATTTCCTGCTCAGTCTTGCAGGCGATGACCATGGCCGTTTGTGGCTAGGCAGTTCCAATGGCCTGGCGCTTTTCGATCCGCCAACCCGCCAACTGGTGAAAAGTTTTCATTCCGACCCCAAGCACCCCGGCACGCTGAGCAACAACCTCATCTACAGCCTGTACCAGGCGCCCGGCGGACCGCTGTGGATCGGCACGTCGTCCGGCCTGAACCGGCTGGACTCGCCCGGTGGGCGCTTTGAGTTGATTCGCTTTAACGATACCGCCAGCAACTTCATCAACAGCATTAGCCCCGGTCGCGCAGGTATCCTCTGGCTCGGCACCGGCAACGGCCTGATCCGCTACGACCCGGACTCCGGCGCAACCCGGCAATTCGTCCATGACCCGACCGACCCGCGCAGCCGCAGCGCCAATTCCACCAGCGCCGTACTGGAAGACCGTAGCGGCAGGGTGTGGGTTGGGGGATGGGATAGCGGGAAGGGATTGGATGCCCTCGATCCGGCCACCGGAAAATTCCGCCACTACCGCCACGACCCGCTCAACCCCGCCAGCTTGAGCGACGACCGCGTGACCGCCTTGCTCGAGGATAGCCAGGGGACGCTGTGGGTAGGTACGGCGAAAGGTGTCAACCGGATTATTCCCGCGCCGGACGGGACGGTAAAATTCCGCTCTTACGCCGCGGAAAACCGTCTTGCAAATATCCGGGTAGAGGCCCTCCAGGAAGACGCGGCGGGACAATTGTGGATAAGCACCACGATCGGGCTGTTCAAACTGGACCCGGCAACCGGGAAACACACCTATTTTTCCGATTCGGACGGACTTACCGGCGGCTTCATCTTGCGCTCATCCTTTCGCGCCGACGACGGCACGCTGTACTTCGGCGGAACCAAAGGCATGACGGCGATACGCGCAGACATGGTGCGCAGCAAAGCCATTTCCCCCGCAGTGGTCATCACCGACATCAGCGTCTTAAACCGCTCGCTCAACGATGGACTGCGTACCGAAGGCGTCAAACTGGACGGGACGATCACCGCCCCGCTGGGATTAACCCTTTCCTGGCGGGAATCGGTCTTTTCGCTGGAATTCGCCGCGCTCCAGAACATCGACCCCGCGCATACCCGCTACGCCTACCGTCTGGAAGGCTTCGACCGGGACTGGGTGGCAACCGACGCCGGTCACCGGATCGCCACCTATACCAACCTGAAACCCGGTAATTACCTGTTCCGGGTGAAAGCCGCCGACAACAAGGGCAACTATTGGGACGAGATCGGCACCACGCTGCCGATCACCATCACCCCGCCTTTCTGGGCAACCTGGTGGTTCCGCGCCTTGGCCGCCGGGGTGCTGCTACTGCTGGCGGCGACGATCTACCGCTGGCGCATCCGCCAACTCGTGCGCAATCAGCGCATCCTCGAACAAATGGTCGCGGAGCGCAGCGCCGAAGCGGTAAAACTGCTCGATCAGGCGATGGTGGCGAACCAGGCCAAGAGCGAATTCCTGGCCAACATGAGCCATGAAATCCGCACGCCGATGAACGCGATTATCGGCATGACCAAACTGGCCTTGCGCACCGAGCTGAATCCCAAGCAGCGCAATTACCTGGAGAAAGTCGACGGCGCCGCCAACGGCTTGCTCGGCATCATTAACGACATCCTCGATTTTTCCAAGATCGAAGCCGGCAAGCTGGAATTCGAACAAGTCGATTTCAGCCTGGTACAAGTCATGGAAAACTTGTCCGGCATCACCGCGAGCAAGGCGCAAGACAAAGGATTGGAACTGCTGTTCGAGATCGACGCCGATGTTCCCGCCGTGCTGGTGGGCGATCCGTTGCGACTGGGACAGGTATTGATCAACCTGGTCAACAACGCGATCAAATTTACCGAGCGGGGCAAGGTCACCATCGCCGTCCATCGTATCGCCGCCGGGGATGGCGTGTTGCTGCGTTTCGAGATCAGCGACACCGGGGTGGGCTTAAGCGACGCGCAATGCCGGCGTTTGTTCAGTCCTTTTACCCAGGCGGACAGCTCGACTACCCGCAGGCACGGCGGCACCGGCCTGGGACTGTCGATCAGCAAACGCCTGATCGAAATGATGGATGGTCAAATCGGCGTGGAAAGCCAGCCAGGCGTCGGCAGCCGGTTTTTCTTCAGCGCCCGTTTCGGGCTTCAATCAGCGAAAAGTCCCGCCCTGAACCAAGTACAGGAGCAGCGCACGGAACCCGACCCAAACGACATTCCCGATGCGGCAAAATCGCTGCGCGGCGCCTATCTCCTGCTGGTCGAGGATAACGCGGTCAACCGGGAATTCGCACTGGAAATTCTCGAGATCGCGGGCATCCGCGCCGACATCGCCACCAACGGCGTCGAGGCGGTGGAGATGGTCGGCCGCGGCGATTACGATGGCGTGTTGATGGATTGCCAAATGCCGGTGATGGACGGCTTCGAAGCCACCCGAAAAATCCGGGAGGACGGCCGCTACGCCGGCCTGCCGATCATCGCGATGACCGCCAACACCCTCACCGGAGACCGGGAAAAATGCCTCGCCAGCGGCATGAACGACCATATCGCCAAACCGATTCAGGTAGACCGTTTCTTCTCGACCCTGGCGCAGTGGATAAAGCTGCGTTCCGCGCAGGTCGAAATCGATAATAGCCGCGAACCGTCCCCGTCAGCCGATGTGCCGCGCTTGTCCGGCGTGGACACGGATGAGGCGCTGGCCTGTGTCAACGGCAATGTGGCGCTCTACCGCAAGATCCTGACGCTGTTCCGCCAGGAACAGGCCGATGCCCTCGAACGCATCGCTGCGGCATACCGTTCCGGCGACCTGCAAACCGCCGTGCGGCAAACGCACACGCTGAGAGGACTGGCCGGCAATATCGGCGCCGCCAAACTGGTCAAGCTGAGCAAGGCACTCGAATCGGCGCTACGGCACGGGCAAAAGGAATTGGCGGTAACCTTGCTGGAAGAACTCGGCGAACCGCTGAGTTCGCTGATCGCGGAAATCGACCGGGCGATGCCGCCCCTGTAGGTCGGGTCGCTGACCCGACGATCAGGCCAACGGCCTGACCTACAAAACCCCGCCCCCCAGCATCTCCGCCGCATGGCGCCGGGTGGTCTCGGTGACTTCCATGCCGCCCAGCATCCGGGCGATTTCTTCGATGCGGTCTACGCGGTCGAGCAGGCAGATGCGGCTCATGGTCTGGCCGTCGCTAGCGCTCTTCGACACCTGCCATTGGCGGTCGCCTTGCGCCGCCACTTGCGGCAAATGGGTAACGCACAGCACTTGGCGTTCCTTGCCCAACTGTTTCAGCAGCTTGCCGACGATTTCCGCCACCCCGCCGCCGATCCCGACATCCACTTCGTCGAAAATCAGCGTCGGCACCGGCGACACCGCGGCGGTCGCGACCTGGATCGCCAGGCTGATGCGCGACAGTTCGCCGCCGGAGGCCACCTTGGCGAGCGGCTTGGGCGGCACGCCGGGATGGGCGCTGACGCGGAATTCGAGGTCTTCCTGGCCGTGCGCGGCGCCGTCGGGCAAGGGGATCAGGCCGATTTCGAAACGCCCGCCGGCCATCGCCAGCTCCTGCATCAACTCGCTGACTTTCCCGCCCAATTCGCGCGCCGCCTGCTCGCGCCCGGCGCTGAGACGCCCGGCGATGTCGCGATAACGCTGCTGCGCCTCGGCTTCTTGCTGTTGCAGTTCGCCGCCGCTTTCGAAGCCGCGCAGCTTTTCCAGGCGAGCCTGTTTTTCCGCCAGCAGTTCGGCCAGGAATTCCGGGGTGGTGCGGTATTTGCGCGCCATGTCGTGGACGTCGCGCAGGCGCTGTTCGCAATGCGCCAGGCGTTCCGGGTCGAGATCGACGCGTTGCAGGTAATGGCGCAGGCTGTAGACCGCCTCGCGCAATTGCACTTCCGCCGGTTCCAGCGTATCGAGGATATCCTTCAACCCGGCGTCGTAGTCGAGCAGGCCGTTAAAGCGCGCAATCACTCCATTCAACTGCGACAGGCACGCGCCCTCCCCCTCCGACAGCGCCTCCATGCCGAATTGCGCGCCCTCCATCAAGCTCGCGGCGTGGGTCAGGCGGCCGTGTTCGACCTGCAATTCGGCCCATTCCTCGGCGGCGAAACTGAGCGTCGCCAGTTCGCGCACCTGCTGTTCCAGCTCCGCCAGTTCCGCGGCGGAAGCGGCGGCGTTCTTTTCGTATTCCAGCCGTTCGCGGCGCAGCGTCTGCCACTCGCGCCAGGCAACGGCGACTTCCTTGGCCGCACCGGCCAGATTGCCGTAGGCGTCGAGCAAATCGCGCTGGGCGCTGGTTTTCAGCAAAGACTGGTGGGCGTGCTGGCCGTGGATGTCCACCAGGAATTCGCCCGCCTCGCGCAATTGCTGCAAGGTCGCGGTGCGTCCGTTGACGAAGGCGCGCGAGCGGCCGCCGCTGTCGATCACCCGGCGCAGCAAGCACACGCCGGGGTCGCCGGCCAAGTCGCTTTCCGCCAGCCAGCGCTGCAAGTGGGGTACCCCGGAAATATCGAATTCGGCGGCCAGTTCGGCACGCTCAGAGCCCTGGCGCACCACCCCGGCGTCGCCGCGCTCGCCCATCGCCAGCGACAGCGCGTCGATCAGGATGGATTTTCCGGCGCCGGTTTCGCCGGTGAGCACGGTAAAACCCCGGTCGAATTCCAGTTCGAGACGGTCGACCAGGATGAAATCGCGGATGGCAAGATTTAGCAGCATAATGTCTGGATAAACTTATTGATGAAGGTGCAGTTCGGCCCAGGCAAGGATGACTTCGACCTGATCCCGAGCCACATCGCGGGAGATAGTCGGAATATCCCGGTCATCGTAACGAAATACGACGGCATAGGGGTTGAGACGTTTGAGAATATCTTCCGATACTGGAGGCGGCGCGCCAGCTTCCTGCAAAAGCTCGGCCAGCTTTTCCAGATTATGCGTCGGCGGAAATATCGCCATTTTTCCGGCCAGCACTGCCTTGAAAAGTTTTTCGACTGTTTGCTGACCGAAGAAAGCCGCGATGCGCAAGTCGATTTCCGTATCGTCGATAAGTTTGCGAAACGCTTTGTAATCCTCCACGGCAATGCGATGAAGCATCGCCGCTTCCTCAGAGCGGATGTTCATAAAGCACCTTGCCTTCACGTATTGCCCAGTAAACGGGGGTCGAGCACCAGCTTTTTCTTTTCTCGTACTCTGCCTCCGAATAAACCAGCACATCGACATCAATTCCCAGCCAGCCGATTGCATCCTGCAAGCGGATCATCTCTTCGCCGATGTCGGTAACCTCTTTTTCGACGACGATCAGGTCGAGATCGGAATCATCCCGCGCTTCGCCACGCGCATATGAGCCGAACAAAATCACTCTGCTGGGGCTTTGGGCAGCTGCAACGACGCGCCGGACAGCGTCCTGAATGATTGCTGAATTCAGCATAGTTGTCTGGTAATGGGTGATGGGTAATGAGCAATAGGAAAAAACGGGGGACCACGCATCACCCATCCCCCATTACCCATCCCCTGATTCATCACAGCTTCTCCCCCCAGTGCAGCTTCTGGCGCAGCATGTCGTAATAGCTGTGACCGTAGGGATGCAGCAGACGCACGGTTTGCGGGGCGCGGCGCACGATCACCCAGTCGTTGGCCTGCAAATCGAAATGGCGCTGGCCGTCGAGGTGGACGCGCGCATCGACGGCGTGGATCAGCAGGATTTCCAGGGTGCTTTCGCTGTTCACCGCAATCGGGCGGTTGCTCAGGGTATGCGGGCAGATCGGCACCAGCACCAGCGCTTCCAGCGTCGGATGCAGGATCGGCCCGCCCGACGACAAGGCATAAGCCGTCGAGCCGGTGGGGGTGGAAACGATCAACCCGTCGGAACGCTGGCTGTAGACGAACTGCCCGTCGACGAACACTTCCAGCTCGATCAGCCGCGCCGTCGCACCCTTGCTCACCACCGCGTCATTGAAGGCATGGGCCTCGAAAATATTCTCGCCGTGGCGGCGCACCGTGACGGTGATCAGGAAACGGTCTTCGGTCAGGTATTCGCCGCCCAGCATCTCGCCCATGGTTTCCAGCATGGTGTCGAGCGCCACGTCGGCGAGGAAACCCAGCCGCCCGAGGTTGATCCCGACCAGCGGCACGCCGTAAGGGAACAGCGAACAAGCGATGTTCAGCATCGTCCCGTCGCCGCCCAACACCACCGCCAAGTCGGCCTGCTGGCCGATTTCTTCCAGGGTCGCGAGCGGATATTGGTCAACCCCGGCGCTCGCGGCAGTTTGCGTCTCCACCAGCACCGCATGGCCGCGATGCTGGAGAAAAGCCGCGAGCCGCGACAGCGAATCGCCGACTTCCTGGCTGTTGAACTTGCCGATCAGGGCAATGCTTTCGAATGGCTTATTCATCGGTGGAATTTTAACCCAGATTGTTCATTAGGGCGCGAAGTGATGGCGAGACAGGCTTGAGCGCATATTTATAGGTGGCGAACCGCCCCCAAGCGGTCTATTGTTTTAAAACAAAAGCATAAATAATCGTTTAAATATTTCATTCGCGACCATGGGTGACACCCAATCCAATTCGACGAGCGCTGAAGCGGCCGCCGCTCCGCCCAATTTGGGAGTGCGGGAGGACTTGCTGCTCCACGATCCATTGCTGGACTGTTTGCTGGAGATCGCCAGCATCCACGGCCGGCCCAGCACCCGCGCCGCGCTGTCGGCCGGACTGCCCTTGCAGGATGGCCGCTTGACCCCGGCCTTGCTGGCGCGCGCGGCGAACCGGGCGGGGCTGACCTGCCGGCTGGTGCGCAAGGAGTTGAGTCAGATCGACAGCGTGCAGCTGCCCGCCATTCTGCTGCTGCACAACAACGAAGCCTGCATCCTGCTGGGCCGGGACGAACAAGGCGAAAATGCCCGGGTGATCTTCCCCGAATCGGGGCAAACCACGTTCACGCTCTCCTGCGAGGCGCTGAAAGCCCGCTATTTGGGCATCGCGGTTTTCCTCCAGCCGCGCGTCCGCTTCGACAGCCGCGCCCCCCAGGTGGCCAAGCTGCACCAGCGCCACTGGTTCTGGGGAACCATCATGGATCAGTGGCGGGTCTACCGCGACGTGCTGGTCGCCGCGTTCCTGATCAACCTGTTCGCGCTCGCCATCCCGATTTTCACGATGAACGTGTACGACCGGGTGATCCCCAACCATGCCATCGACACCCTGTGGGTGCTGGCCGGCAGCGTCGCGCTGGTGCTCGGGCTGGATTTGCTGTTGCGGATGCTGCGCGGGCATTTCATCGACATGGCTTCGGCGCGCATCGATATCCAGCTTTCCGCCACCTTGATGGAACACGTGCTCGGTCTCAAGATGGAAGCCAAACCGCCGTCGGTGGGTGCCTTCGCCGCCAATCTGCGCTCTTTCGAAACCGTGCGCGACTTTATCGCGTCGGCCACGGTCACTACGCTGATCGACATTCCGTTCGCGCTGCTGTTTTACCTGGTGATCGCGTGGATCGCCTTGCCGCTGGTGTTCCCGCCGATCCTGGGTTTTCTGGCGGTGGTGGTCTACACCTATGCGATCCAGCACAAGATGCACGAGCTTTCCGAAACCACCTACCGCGCCGCGGCGATGCGCAATGCCACGCTGGTGGAAAGCCTGACCGCGATGGAGACCAT
>Ga0208566_1001890_pt1 | contig 11641 bp, 11 predicted proteins | sample PL_2010_150m_FD_184159 | JGI IMG/M metagenome (GOLD analysis project Ga0208566, IMG submission 184159) | Freshwater microbial communities from Powell Lake, British Columbia, Canada to study Microbial Dark Matter (Phase II) - PL_2010_150m... | ecosystem: Environmental > Aquatic > Freshwater >...
AAGGCATTGAAATGGCCGGAGGGTTCGGTATACCAAAGTGGAATGATTCAGCCCAACGGGAAAAGGCACAGGACCTGAAAAGCCCTGTTTTTATTGCTTCCCCATTCAATACCAAACTGGACGATGTTGCTGAGAGGACTTTCAGGGCATCAAATGCTGATATTGCAAGGTTGGGTTTTGCAGTAGCATCCCTGATTAACGAAGATGCTCCTTCAATCAAAGATTTGGACAAAGAACAACAGGAACTGGCACAACGGATTGCTGATACCTTAAAAGGAGCAAAAAGTCCTTTGATAATCTGCGGTATTCACGGCGGCACTCTTGAATTGATACATGCTGCGGCAAATATCACCCTGGCACTCTCATTGAACGGGATTCGACCTTCTCTCTGTTTCCTTGTTCCTGAATGCAACAGCATGGGATTAGGAATGATGGAAGGACAACCTTTTGAAGATGCAGTGGACCGGATTACCCGCGGTGATATTGAAACATTGGTGATTCTTGAAAACGACTTATACCGTAGAGCAGATAAGGCAGTTGTCGATTTACTGTTTGAAAAATGCAATAATATTGTTGTTCTCGACCACCTGGTGAGTGAGACCACCCTGAAAGCAGATATTCTGTTGCCTGTTGGCACATTTGCAGAATCTGAAGGCACACTTGTTAATAATGAAGGCCGCGCACAACGGTTCTACAGGGTTTTGCCACCCAACGGATCCATTATAGAAAGTTGGCGGCAAATCAGCGATCTTTCCGCGATGAGAATGGGAAAGAATACTCCAATCTGGAATAGATTTGATGACCTGGTCAGGGAGATGACGGATACAAACCCTGTTTTTTCAAAAATCAAAGGACATTTGCCCGACGCTGATTTCAGGGTACTGAACGAAAAAATAAAAAGGCAAACGATACGGTTTAGCGGCAGGACTGCAATGAACGCAAATATCGCGGTGAGTGAGCCCAAACCACCTCAGGATACTGATTCGCCACTGGCCTTCAGCATGGAAGGATCGGAAGAAATTCCACCTTCCTCACTGGTATCCTATTATTGGGTTCCGGGATGGAATTCATACCAGGCGGTAAATTTCTATCTCGATGAGCCCAATGGATCCCTGAAAGGTGGGGATCCCGGAATCCGGTTAATTGATGATTCTGATGAAAATCCGGTTTCATTTTTCAATTTATTGATAGAACCGTTTACTAAGAACCCAGGGGAATGGCTGATTGTTCCGGTATACCAGATCTTCGGTTCTGAAGAACTTAGTTCAAAAGGACGTACAATTGCCGGGCAGATCCTACAACCATTTATTTTGATGAGCGGAACAGATGCATTACGGCTTGGGAAAAAAGAGAAAGACCAGGTAAAACTTACACTCAATCAGAAAATAATTGAAGCAGAAATCAGGATCGAAGATGGAATTCCGCCTGGGATCGCGGGGTTATCAGTCGGTTTGCCGGGAATGCAGTTCCTTGATATGCCTGGTTTTGGAATCATTCAGTAAATTAAAAAATAGCGAGACTGGAATATTCCTGAAAATTTTGCCAAGAGAGAAGAAAGTATGACCTATATTCTAATCATAGCAGGCGTTTTGTTGATCGTGCTGACCATTGCAGCAGGCCTGATCTATGTTGAACGAAGACTGCTTGGTTTGTGGCAGGACCGGTATGGCCCCAACCGTGTCGGCCCTTTTGGACTGTTCCAGGTACTTGCTGATATGATCAAGATCTTTTTTAAGGAAGACTGGGTGCCCCCATTTTCCGACAGGCCTGTCTTTGTAATGGCTCCGGCCATCCTGATTATTACGCTCCTGCTTACTTTTGCTGTCGTCCCCTTTGCACCTGGATTTAACGTCCTGGATTCGAATATTGCCATTCTCTTTTTCCTGGGTAATTCGTCCCTGGGTGTTTACAGTGTGGTTTTGGGTGGATGGGCTTCAAATAACAAATACTCCCTCCTGGGCTCCATTAGGGCCTCTGCACAGATGCTTACGTATGAAGTGTTTATGGGTCTTTCACTCATGGGAGTCGTCATGATGGCGAACAGTTTTAACCTGCGTGAGATTGTAGAGGCACAGCAGCATGGCTGGTTTATTTTACCGCAGTTCATCGGATTCGTAATTTTCCTCATTGCGGGTATTGCCGAAACGCACAGGCTTCCTTTTGATATACCTGAAGCGGAAGGGGAACTTGTTGCCGGCTTCCATTCTGAATATTCAGGGATGAAGTTCGGGATGTTCTTCGTTGGTGAATACCTGGGTGTAACGCTGGTCTCATCCCTTATCACCATCCTGTTTTTTGGCGGATGGCTCGGGCCCTCATTTCTTCCGCCCATCGTTTGGTTCTTTTTGAAAACCGGTGCATTCATCTGTTTCTTTATTTTACTCCGGGCATCCTTGCCCCGGCCGCGTTATGATCAATTGATGGGAGTGGGATGGAAAATTCTGCTGCCGCTGGCATTGCTCAATATCCTGGCGACAGGCGCTCTATTACTATATTTGAAATGACATGTTCAGCATAGTAAGAAGTATATGGTACACGTTTCTGCACGCTTTTCACAAGCGTGAAACGATATTGTACCCTGAAGTTAAACCGTATCTGCCGCCCCGCTACCGTGGCCGGATCATCCTCAGCCGCGACCCTGACGGAAATGAAAGGTGCGTAGCCTGCTATTTATGTGCAGCAGCCTGTCCGGTTGACTGTATTGCATTACAGGCAACCGAAGATAAGAATGGAAGAAGATACCCGGAATTCTTCAGGATCAATTTTTCGCGGTGTATTTTCTGCGGATTTTGTGAAGAAGCATGTCCAACGTATGCGATCCAGTTAATACCCGACTTCGAACTGGGTGAATACAACAGGCAGAATATGGTTTATGAAAAAGAACATTTATTGATCAGCGGGGAAGGCAAATATCACGGATATAATTTTTATAAAAATGCCGGTGTTGACATGGGAGTGAAAGGGAAGGGAGAAGGTGACAATGAACAGCCTCCGGTTGATGTTAAAAATTTAATGCCATAATCCCATTCCATTCTCTTTTCGGCATGGGGCGGGGAATAGTGCTAAATAGGATTTGATGAATACGATTTTTTACATTGCTGCAGCAGTTGCCTTAATCTCAACCGGAATGGCCATCTCGGGCAGGAATGCTATTCATGCCCTGCTCAGTCTTATCATTTCACTGCTTTCTGTTTCAATTATTTTTTTCATACTTGGAGCGCCTTTCATCGCTGCATTGGAGGTCATTATTTATGCCGGTGCTGTCATGGTACTGTTCATTTTTGTTATCATGATGCTGAACGTTGGAATGGAACGGGAAATGGAGAGCAGATGGCTCAGGCCACGTATGTGGATCGTGCCTTCTGTACTTTCACTCATCTTGCTGATCGATTTCCTTTATATGTTAAGAACCATGGCACATCCGGAAACCCCCGGACAGACTATTTCTCCAAAACAGGTCGGGGTATCACTCTATACAACGTACCTCCTGGGTGTTGAAATTGCAGGCATCTTATTACTGGCTGGTATCGTCGGGGCATATCACCTTGGCAGACAGCGGAAAAAAGTGATTCACCGGTTCCTGAAAAAAGAAGAAATCATTGAACCAGATAAAACGGAACAATAATTAATAACGGATGGTAACCATTTCTGTTGAAATACAGATCTTATTTGCAGCCTTGCTCTTTCTGATAGGGCTGGTTGGGCTATTGGTAAGAAGGAACGTCATTTTTATGCTGATGTCGGTTGAAATCATGTTCAATGCAGCCGGAATGGTTTTCATAATTGCCGGCGCTCACTGGGGACAGGTTGACGGGCAGGTCATGTTTATCTTTATCCTTGCTGTTACCGCCACAGAGGTTTCCGTAGGGCTGGCACTGATCCTTCAGATGTTCCATCATTTCAGGACACTCGATGCGGATGAATTGAATAAATTGAAGGATGATAATTGATCATAAATCCTTATAAAATTGGAAAAAGAAATAATAAGGGAATTAAATAATATCAGAGACATTAACAGCCAAGAAAGATGACAATCGTCCTGGCTCTTATTCCGATTCTGCCATTACTCGGCTTCCTGACTCTCTCTCTTTTCGGAGGAAGGTTGCCCAGGAAATTTGTTGCATTGATCGGAGCAGGATCGGTTGGTGTTTCGGCTTTATTAACCCTGATCATCGGAGTGTCATTTTTACTTTCACAAAATTCAGGTGGAGTAATCGTTATTAATTTATGGGATTGGCTGAATACCGGCGGATTAACAGCATCAATTACATTCCGGCTGGATGCACTTTCTTTGGTTTTCATATTTGTTATCACATTCATTGGATTCCTCATTCATGTCTACTCTGTTGAATTTATGGCGGATGATGAAGGATTTTCCCGTTTCTTCGCCTATATGAACCTCTTTGTAAGTTCAATGCTGATCCTGGTCCTGGCCGATAACCTCTTGCTGCTTTACCTCGGCTGGGAAGGCGTGGGACTTTGCAGTTACCTGCTGATCGGTTTCTGGTATAAAGAGCCTGCCAATGGTTATGCCGCAAGGAAAGCATTCATCATCACACGTATAGGAGACACGGCAATGATCATCGGCCTTTTTCTTCTTTTCCTGAACTTACATTCGCTCAACATCAATGACCTGATGCAACAGGCATCGCTGAAATGGGAAGTTGGCTCATCGCTGGCTACCTGGGCTGCGGTATTACTACTGGGTGGTGCGCTTGGAAAATCTGCACAGTTGCCATTGCAAACGTGGCTGCCGGATGCCATGGCCGGACCTTCACCTGTGAGCGCGCTCATCCATGCAGCGACCATGGTGACTGCAGGTGTTTACCTGATTGCCCGTACACATGTTCTTTTTTCGCTTGCCCCGGCCGTTCAAACGGCTGTAGCGGCGATCGGCGCTCTTACCCTTCTTCTTGCAGGTTTCAGCGCACTCACACAGCATGATCTGAAAAGGGTATTGGCTTATTCAACAATCAGCCAGATCGGTTATATGTTCCTGGCTCTTGGAGTAGGGGCATGGTCGGCAGGGATTTTCCACTTTATGGTACATGCCTTCTTCAAGGCTTTGTTATTCCTCGCCGGAGGAGCAGTGATCGTAGCCCTGAACGAAGAACATGATATTTTGAAGATGGGTGGACTACGGAAGAAACTCCCGGTTGTTTTCTGGACTTTCCTTATAGGCTCCGCCTCGTTGGCGGCATTGCCTTTGGTCACCGCAGGTTTCTACAGCAAGGATCAGATATTATGGTATTCATGGTCAGCTGGGAACGGTAATCCATGGCTGTGGGCGGCAGGTTTTTTTGGAGCTTTTCTGACTTCCCTCTATATATTCAGACTGGTATTTCTTGTTTTCTTCGGGGAAATTAAAACACAACCAACCCATCAGCTTGGGAAACTGATGAAATTGCCATTAATCGTCCTTGCGGCATTTTCATTGGTTGCAGGATTTATTGAAGTACCAAATTCCATTGGTTCCATCCATCTGTTCTCCGGATTAATTAATACGGTGCTTCCTCCGGTGATCCTGGCGCATGAAAATATCCCGGAAATCGTCCTCCAGGTTCTTGCGTCGGTGATTTCACTTATCGGAATTTACCTTGCTTATCTTTTCTACCTGAAGAAACCGGCTCTTGGCGCTTCATTCAGCAAAAGTCGCATCAGTGAATTCTTCTATTCGGGATGGGGATTCGACCGCATTTATGACGTCTTATTCGTAAAACCCATTGTTTGGCTCGCTGAAATAAATAAAAACGATTTTATCGACCGCATTATCTCTGCTATCGCCTCCACAACAATTTTCTTTAACCGCATGCTCGTTATCACGCAAAACGGGAAATTGAGATGGTATATAATGGGGTTTGCAATCGGAATTGTATTCATATTATCAATACTAATGAAGATATGATTCTTCTATACCTGATATTGATCTTGTTGACCGGTGGGGTTTTGGCGGCGATCACTGCAAAGTGGAGCCGGTTATTGCCGCGGATAATATCACTGGCTGCTCTTACCGTTGATCTGATCCTGCTGATTTTCATCTATGCAGGCCGGGAAACATCCGGGAATTCCGGTTGGTGGATCGACTATAGAATGAACTGGATCCCAACCTTTGGTATCAGTTTACACCTGGCAATCGATGGCCTCAGTATGCTGCTCCTGGCGTTGACATTCTTTCTTGGTTTGGTTTCGGTATTGATTTCCTGGAAAGAGATACATGAAAAAACAGGCTTTTTCCACTTTAATATCTTAATGATCTTAGCTGGAATTTCCGGAGTTTTTCTTTCCATGGATCTGTTCCTTTTCTATTTCTTCTGGGAATTGATGCTGGTCCCCATGTATTTCCTGATCAGTATCTGGGGGCATGAAAACCGTATCTATGCTTCGTATAAATTCTTCATTTATACACAGGCAAGCGGGTTACTTATGTTTTTATCCATCCTTGCCCTGTATTTTATTCACGGCAGAAGCACGGGAATATATACGTTTGATTACCAGCAACTGTTGGGAACATCCATGTCAGCCTCCGTAGCGTATATTCTTATGCTCGGGTTCCTGGCTGCTTTCCTGGTGAAATTACCCGTAGTGCCTTTGCACAACTGGTTGCCTGATGCACATACGGAAGCACCGACGGCCGGAAGCGTTATTCTCGCAGGACTTTTGCTGAAGACGGGCGCTTATGGACTGCTTCGGTTTGTATTACCCCTGTTTCCCGGTGCATCGGTGAGTTTTGCGCCTATTGGTATGCTGTTAGGGGTGATCGGAATTCTATACGGGGCGAAGCTTGCATTTTCCCAAACCGACCTGAAACGGCTGGTTGCTTATACCAGTGTCAGCCACATGGGTTTCGTCATCCTGGGAGTATATGCATTCAACGAGATCGCATTCCAGGGGGTGATCATGCAGATCATTGCACATGCGATAAGCACAGGAGCCTTATTCATCCTTGTCGGCCAACTCTATGAACGTGTACATACACGTGATATCACCAAAATGGGAGGATTGTGGAAGAAAATTCCCGTGATGGGGGCGCTGGGCCTTATCTTTTCAATGGCCTCGCTTGGCTTGCCGGGGTTGGGGAACTTCATTGCTGAATTTTTCATCCTTACCGGCACATTCAAAGCCAGCATCCTCATGACAAGCCTGGCAAGCGCCGGGCTTGTTGCAGCTACAATTTATGCGCTCAGGATTGTACAAAAGGTTTTCCTTGGAAAAGAAAATACAGAATGGAATATCCATGATCTTTCCATCCGGGAGAAATTTATTTCAGGATCGTTGGCAATCATAATTGTATATCTGGGTTTATTTCCGCAAAAGATTATAGATACGGTCAAACCTGTCGTACCCAAAACGCTGAATTCAATTGAGCACCTGTTGTTCGTTGATTCCATGGATAGCAATATTAAAGATTTGAGGACCACCCACATGTTTACCGGGATGATAAAGAACCCGGACATGAAAATTATTACGAAACGAAGAATTTCACTAAAATAAATGCGATGACCAGGGCAGATTTCTTATGTTTAACCCCTTTTATGATCATTGCAGGTGCGCCTATCCTGCTGATGCTTGTAATTGCCTTTACAAGAAATTACAGGGTCATTTATGGATTTTCTTTACTGGCATTCATCATCGCATTCTTTTCGATTTTCTTCTTATTACCTGTAATACCCCACACGATAGCACCATTATTTGTTTTTGACGGGTTCAGCCTACTGTTTTTCGGCATTATTATAATAACAAGCCTTTTTATAACAATATTATCGAACCGGTACTTGCTATACCAGGAAAGCGACAAGGAGGAATATTTTATTATTTTATTTACAGCTGCATTAGGTTCATTGATATTATCCGCTGCATCGAACTTCGTAACCTTGTTCCTTGGCCTGGAAACCCTGAGTATCTCCTTATATGTCCTGATCGCATACAGGAGATCACAAGGCAATTCAATTGAAGCAGGAGTCAAATACCTTATCCTGGCTTCCGTTTCCAGTGCGTTTTTATTGTTTGGTATGGGATTGATCTATGCAGATACCGGCTCACTTGAATTTTCAGGGATCGCTAAAATAGTAGAATCATCAGATCAATTTGCTCCCTTGCTGCTGGGAGGTTTTAGTATGATGGTAGTAGGCATTGGTTTTAAATTGGCGCTCGTTCCATTTCATATGTGGACGCCCGATGTATACCAGGGTGCACCGGTCCCGGTTACCACTTTTATTGCGACTGTATCAAAAGGGGCTGTCATGGCAGTTTTACTCAGGTTTTTCTATGCCATACAGGGATTCCGTAATCATAATTTTATTCTGATGATAACCGTCATCGCCATTCTTTCGATGCTGATCGGAAACCTGCTGGCAATCAGGCAACAAAATATAAAGCGGATTTTGGCCTATTCTTCCATTGCAAACATGGGGTACTTATTGGTAACCCTGCTGATGGGCAATAAAGAAGGGCTGCATGCTGCAGTCTTTTATGTTATTTCATATATGATTACTACACTGGGAGCTTTTAGTGTCATTACACTTCTTTCCAGCCGCGATATGTTTGCAGATCAGCTGGAAGATTACAAAGGTCTGTTCTGGAAGCGTCCATTTGTAGCTATTGTATTTACACTTGCTTTGCTTTCACTGGCGGGAATACCCATTACGACAGGATTCATGGCAAAATTTTACATTGTATTTGAAGGGATAAACTCCGGCCTTTGGATCCTCGTGATCAGCCTGATTATAAACAGTGTGATCGGGTTATATTATTACCTTCGTGTTATAACAACGCTTTTCTCGCCGCCGAATGACATAAACTTTCCCTCCATATCTCCCGCTGGACACCTGGTACTTGGCATTGTGGCAACAGGTATCTTATTCCTGGGAATTTTTCCGGAAGGAATTGTTCATCTTATTGCACAATTCCCGGGGTTTTAGCGAACATCTGCCCTGGTGTTCATACCCGTGATGGGTAATCCCCTTAGAATTTCCCTGGTTGATGAAGTATTAAGGATTGGGTTTTTAACAGAATCAGCAGGCTTTACAGAAACCGTTTAATCTCTGCAGCATGCTCTTTCTCTTCTTCGATGATCTGAAGGATCAGTTTTTTTGCATCGCTGGAGGTTCTTTTCAACAACTCTTTATAGAAAACAACACTGTCGTTCTCAAATTTATAAGCGATCTCAAGCGCCTGTTGAGGAGTTGATATTGTTTTTGCAAGCTCAGTACCGGAATCTATTCTGCCGAAAATATGCGTGTCGGCAAGATGTCCGATGTAATCGGAAGCCTCATCTTTGCTGAATTCAAATGCCTCAGGTTCAAATTTATCCGCCAGTTTCTGAAAAATGGCGATGTGGGTGAGTTCCTTTTCAGCAAGGTCATAAAAAAGGCCTTTGATATCATTGCTTTCCTTGATCATTTCTGCTGTTGCTTTGTAAAATTCCTCGCCATTCTCTTCGATCCTGATGGCAATCTCAATAATTTCCAATCCTGAGTAATACATACTGTAAATATTAATGATAAGCAAATATATGAAAAATCAGAGAAAGAAATTCTGATCAAAGCAAAAACCTGATTTCAGCCAGTTCCCTGCCCATTTGCTGGACTCCTTTAAGAATTCTTTGAGTCTGCGATGAAGAAGGTTTCTTTTTACCTGAAATGTATTGTGCAAGGAGACTTTGATTCATACCGATCCGTTCTGAAAATGCTTTTGCATTTATTACCTTATAAAATTCAAAGAATTGAGCCAGATCCAACGTCACCTTAATATCATTTTCAGTAATAAGAGGGCCATTTTCTTCGAAGTACAAATTAAGCGCTTCGACCATGTTTGATTTGAGTTCAATTAAATCTTTTCCGGTAGTTGCTACCGGATAATTTTGTGCGTAAACGGAATACCCCGTATTTGTACGCTCTACGATCATCTCAATTTTTTTCATACTCAATTGATTTTTACTTTAAACCGGCATCTTTCAGAATTTTATTTTTCAGTCCAATGCCAACTTCACTCGAACCATGATCAGGTACAACAATTTGTCCTTCTTTTTTCGAATGCTTCATGATCAGGTGACTTCCTGATTGTCTGAATACAAACCAACCATCCTTTTTAAGAAGCCTGATCAATTCACTGCATTTCATTTTGTAAAGGTAATAAATTTATTACTTATTATAGTTTTTTTCAGATTTTACTATCATTTGTCCTCAGGCCGGACGGGAATATTTTCAATTCTCTCTCTGAAACTCATTTATTTTACTATGATTCTCTGCAAAATTCCTTTTCCGCGTTTTGGTCATTACACAGAGTATCCTCCTATGAAGAAAAACAGGAACTTCAATTTGGATAACATTAAAATCGTTCTCGCAGATTTTCGCAGATTAAACGCTGATTCACGCAGAAGACCATTATGATTATTCATATTAGATTGTATTTTTTAAAATAACACTAATCTAATCTGCGAAAACCTGCCTGCCGGCAGGCAGGTTTGCGATAAATCTGCGTTAATCTGCGAGAAAAAAACAATTGGTAATCAGGTAGATATAAATTGTTATATAGTAGGTTCACAGCGAAGGCACCGACCTGCCTGCCGGCAGGCAGGGTTTCACAGAGGTTGAGAAACAATGACTATTTTTCCAGCTCCATCTCTTTGATAATCTTTACCGTCTCCACGCTTATTGCGCAAACCCTTTCTAACAGATCTATCACCTGTTCTTTATAGTCTGCAAATTTATAAGTGTTAAACTTCTCTGCAATAGTAGGATCTTTGGGTTTCTTTTCCTTGTATTGATCGAGTACCCACTCGATGGCGCTGCGATTGCCGAGCCTGTATTCCCAGGCTTCCTGCGGAACGGCCCTTAAAAAAGTAAGTTCGTCAATCTCGATGATGCCGGCGGTTTTATCGGCTTTCAGTTTGACTTTCACCTTCGGTTTCCGGGCATACATCTCGTCTGTTTCCTGCGCCACACTAAACATTTCCTTCTGCCGTTTCGCTTCCGCTTTTACATCAAAATCGTGACGCTCCAGCGGCCAGGGATTAATAGTTTCGTAGTTGATGTGCAGATCCATTAAGGCTTTGCCCCATGCTGCCCATTTCCGGAAATCTTCATAAAAAGGCAGGCGCGGAAAATCCCGTTTTAAGTTAATTTCATACTTTTTGCGGTAAGCGGGATTATGCAATACGGCATAGGTGTAATGGAATATTTCTTCTTTGCTTATTCCTTCGTCATGATAATGATTTTTAAACTGCTCCAGGCCCCAATCGGTAATGTTTTCAATTCGAGATCCAGCCTTATCAAATCGATACAAAGGCAGGCATTGGGCATAGTCAGCGCTGAACAATGCGTAATTAGGAATCACATTTGTTGCGATTGAAGAAAAAGGTTGTCTTTCTCCTTGCAAAAAACCAATCATTAAATTCTCAACTAAATTATTTGGAATGATTAGAGGCATTTGATACCTCATCTCATTCAACTCATTATTGAAATATAATTTTCTTTTAACATAAGGACGATAAATGGTTTCAATGATTGAGTTATCTTGAAAAAAGTATTCTTTTCCTTTCGATAGATCATTTTTGACAGCACGAGTCCATTTAATAGCATAATCAACCGCATTTCTAATTTCCTCTTTTGTTTTGCCATGATGTTTATGGACGTCATGATTA
>Ga0208566_1001892_pt1 | contig 11633 bp, 8 predicted proteins | sample PL_2010_150m_FD_184159 | JGI IMG/M metagenome (GOLD analysis project Ga0208566, IMG submission 184159) | Freshwater microbial communities from Powell Lake, British Columbia, Canada to study Microbial Dark Matter (Phase II) - PL_2010_150m... | ecosystem: Environmental > Aquatic > Freshwater > Lake...
TATCATCAGTGTTTTCATATGTCTCATTTTTATAGTTCCTCTCCATATAAGTTCTATAAATCGGATTGAAAACTTAAATAGGTTGAAAATCCGCAAGGTGAAAGGATGAAAATTAATTTGCCAAAAACAAGACTTTCAAATCATGACAAGCTTTTTACAGTTCTTCTCATAGCTTTTTTCATAACAAACTTCTTCATAGGCTCGCAGAACTCGTTCGTCTCGGACGAGGGCACCCACGCCACGATATCGCTTTTCTACCGCGACCTTATTTTTAACCTTCCAAGCCTCGGCTTCAATCCCGGGAAGATTTACCAATTCGGAATGGAATACATGGCGCACTATCCGAAATTGCAGGTGACTTATCCTCCGCTTTGGCATTTAACAAACGGGCTGGTATCGTACAGCATTTTTGGCGCGACCGAGTTTGCCGCGAGAATGACAACGCTTTTCTTTTCGTCTATATCGATGATACTGATGTATTTCTTGGCGAAACGCTTTTTTGGCCCGAAAGTCGCGCTTCTTTCCGCCGCGTTGTTTTTTGTGAACCCGATGAGCATGCTTTTCAGCTATCGCGCGCTTATTGATTTCTCGTCTTGGTTTTTCATTTTCGCGGCATTGCTGGCTTATTTCAAAGCGGAGAAATCTGGAAAATTAAAATATTATCTTCTTACCGGCTTTCTCGCGTTTCTCGCGGCAATGGGGCAGAGGCCTGCGATAATACTCCTGCCCGCAATCTTCGTTTACAGTTTCTTTATCAAGAAAAATTTCAAGAAAAGCTTGTTAATGCTGGTGCCGTTCCTGCTGCTCATGATTCCGTACGGATTGGTGCTGTGGAAAACCGGCGGGCTGGCAATACAGATTTTGGTTGTTGAAACCGCCGGGGCGCAGCAGGGCGAGCCTTCGCTGTTCACGCTTTACAACTGGGTCTGGTACCTTGCAAAATTTGTCGAGCTGTCGGGACCGTTCGCGCTGTTTGCGTTTGGCGCGCTGCTTTATTATTTCTACAGAAAAGAGACGCACTGGAAATTCCTTCTGGTCTGGCTTGCCGTATTCTGGATTGGCTTGAGCGTTCCGCAAAACAAGGAGCCGCGCTTTTATCAGTGGCTTTTCCTTCCGGCGTATTTCGCGTTTTCGTTCTATGCGATAAAGCTGATTGAGAAATATAAGCTGAAAGTTGTTTTACCAAGCGCAGCACTAATAGCACTTTACCTACTCTATTCAGTTTCGTTCATATCAGCGGATATGAATTATAACCATATCTCAGATGCAGAAAAGTTCATGCAGCAGAATCTCACTGGAAACATAGCAGTCCTCTCGGAGGAGGGAAAAACATATTCCTCGGAATTTATCTTCCTGACCGCGGCTTCCGATGCCGGAAAAGAGAAATTTGTTTTCCGCCCCTGCGCGTTCCTTAACAAAACACCCGAAGAAATGACGCAAATAATAAAAGATAACAATATACAATACATAGTGTTTCTAAAAGGCGGGGACATTAGCTATTTTGCCACCGCCGACATCAATGATATAAAAAGCAACCTTAACTATGAGAGAACTTTCGGGAACATTAATGTTTATTCAGTAAAGAACTTTTCATTCCGGCAAGGGCAAATATGCAATTATGTTTGCCAGCTTCAGCAAAAGATATGCACCAACGGCAGGAGCCCGTTTGATTTGGCAATCGGATAACGCTTATAATGTTTAAATCTGAAATATTCTTATCGATTGAATGATTGGTTTAATGGGATTATGAAAGAATAAAGACGCTAAAGTTTTTATAAAGGAAAAAATCAAGAATAGGGTAAACAAATCATGTTATGGTTAGAACTGCTTTTAACGTGCGGATTATTTCATTTAGGTGTAATTTATGGAAGGCAAACAAATAAACGTGCTTCTAATATCCCAGCAGAAAGACATAGACCTGACGGGATTCAAGTACCTGCATTACTACCTTCTCAAAAACAATATAAATTCAACGCTTCTTTTCATACCAGAAACAAAAAAAGAGAACTTTGGCAGCATAAAGAATTTCATTTCAAAGTTGAACCCCGTTCTTATCGGATTCAGCCTGATGTCGGATTCTTACTTGCAAACAAGGGAATTGACCAGATATATCAAGGATAATTTTAAGACTAAAATCATATGGGGAGGAATTCACCCGACAATAACGCCGGAACAGTGCCTTGAATACGCGGATTTTGTTTGCATCGGGGAAGGGGAAAAGACAATGCTGGAAACTGCTTATGCAATAAGCAATGGCAAAGACCCGAAACAAATAAATAATTTGTGCTATCTCGACGGCGGCAGGATGATAAGAAATCCGCTATATCCCTTGATAGCCGACATAGATTCGTTGCCGCAGGGGGACCATGTTCCCATATCCGGCTTCGTGCAGGAATCCGACGGAAAAATAATATCTTTAGACAAAAGGATGTTTGCAAAATACAGCAGGTTCAAGGGGAAGATTTATGACGTCATGAGTTCAAGGGGATGCCCGTTTTCCTGCACATACTGCGTCAATCATTTTATAAAAAAACTGTATGAAAACAACAATAACATAAGAAGGAGAAGCATAGAGACCGTAATCCAGGAAGTGGAAAAGGCTGTAAGGGACAATCCTGATTTGGAATATATAAATTTCATGGATGATTGCTTTCTGTCGTGCGACAACGATTACTTGAGGAAATTTTGCGAGGAATACAAGAAAAGAATAAGGCTACCTTTTTGGGTAAAGGCCACTCCGGCATACATAAATGAAGAAAAAGTCAAAATCTTAAAAGATGCGGGCTTGGCATGGATTGAAATCGGACTGCAAAGCGGAAGCGACAGGGTCTTGAAGGAAATATACAACAGAAAATCCCTGAAAGCGGACTTCTTGAATTCCCAGAAATTGTTTGTCAAATATAATATTTCTTCGATATGCGATGTAATACTTGATAACCCTTTTGAAACGGAGGGTGATAAATTAGAAATGATTCAGACCTTTATGGATGCTCCAAAGCCGTTTTATCCACAATTCTTTTCGCTGACTTTTTATCACGGGACTAAAATAAGGGAAATGGTAGAGAAGGAACATCCGGAAGCAATAAGGGACGAGGACTCGCTAAAGAAAGACTATATGCTCTACCACAAAAACGCGATAAACGATATGATAAGGTTGTCCGCTTTTATGCCTGGAAAAAGGATGAAAAAAATTGTTGATTTGTACAAGACTGACAAGAACGGCTTGAAATTCAAAATTAGCCTGACAGCAGCCAAGATGTCTTTGCTTCTTACAGAGCCGATAGTTTATTTCAGGATAATAAAAATGTCGCTGAACGGCTCATATGTCAGGACTTTTAAAATCATGCCGACATATTTCAAGAAAGGACTGCATAGATATTTAAACCAGTTCAAGAATTAGTTTCCTGAAAACGTCTCAAGTGGTTGCAATGGGTATCATAGAAAGGTCTTCCGCGCTGGCTGAATTGGGAAGCGAAATGCTGGCGTGCCGCAGGCGCAGGATATCGAACGTCCAGCTCTTCGCCACGAACAAGTGCAACAGCAAATGCAACATCTGCAGCATATGGAGCGAGACGCCAAAAACGGATATGGACATCGGAATAGTCAGGAACATTCTGAAGGCGAAATCCATTGAAAAAAACGCGCTGTACGGGCTTGTTGGCGGGGAGTTCATACTTCACGACAAAGCGGAAGAGATAATAGAACTTTTTAACAAAAATAAAAAAAGGTATGTGCTGTTCTCAAATTGCATTCTCACCGACAAGCTTGTTAACATAGTCAAGGAACAAAATGTACCGAGCTTGATGATTTCCCTTGACGGCGACCGCGAGACTTACACGCGGGTCAGGGGCGTTGACAAATACGAGAACGTAATCCGGGCAATAAAGGAGCTTAAGAATTATACAAACATAACAATAACATACGTGATAAATTCCCTGAACTCAAGAAACGATTTCATCCATGTCAAAAATATAGCGGAAAAAAATGGGCTGGGGCTGTGCGTTGTGGTTTATGACAGGCGCGCGATTTTCAACACCAAGCTCAACGAGGAGAAAAGCTACGACCTGAAAGGCCTTTACAGCAGCAACTATCTTAACTCATATTATCGCTGGAAAAGCGGCTCCCTTAACCTGCCGTGTTTTAGCATACGCACTCTTCTTACGGTGATGCCGAACGGCGACGTCCCGCTGTGCCAGCAGAAGAACGAGATTCTCGGAAACCTTCACAGGCAGAAGCTGGACGAGATTTGGAAAGCCGCCGCGGAAAAGCAGGACAAAAACAAAAACTGCAACGGCTGCTGGGTAAGCTGCTACAGGAGCTTTGACAACAACGCGTGCAAACTATTGAACACTCTTCTTCCGCAGTTTGCGCTGGACGGGCTTGTCGGAAAATACGGCTGGAAGAATATAGGAAAGATATACGGGAAAAATCTTTAATGCCTTGCAGAACCGCATTGAAAACTTCTGCTAATTGGATTATACTAGGATTTAGGCATTTCTTTTTCCAATTATTTTTTCCATGAACCTTTTTGTAAACAGGTATTTTATGTGCTTCGCTTTCAGGTTTTTCACATAAAACAAGATATTTTCACTGCCGTTCTTTTTCTCGACTGCTTCTTTAAAAATACCATACCACTCCTTCAATTTTTGCGGTGAGATTTTTTCGGAAAGGACCATACCCTCCTTGAACCCCCCGAGATTTATTTTCCTTAAGTCAAAATCTGGGGAATCCGACACGAAACCTTTCTGCTTTGCATATTCCCACACTTCCGTCCTTGGATAAGGCGTTAAATGAAAGACGCGCGCCTCATCAAGGTTTTTGTCCTGCACAAGCGAAAGGCTCTGCCTCAAGTCATCTTCCGTCTCATCAGGACTGCCGATTATAATGTCCCCTAACGTATTGAATCCGAATTTTTTGCACATCGCGAGCGCGCTCCTGTTCTGCTCGACAGTGACGTTGCCTTTCTTGAGATATTTCAGAATCTTTTCCGAGCCAGATTCGAGGCCGAACTCCGTCACCGCAACATTCATGTTTTTCATATAGCCGCACATCTCCTCGGTAATCAAATTCGCCCTCGCAAAAACATGAAATTCTAAATCTTTCAAACCTTCTTTTTTAAGAAGCTCTGCTATTTCCTTTACCCTCTCTTTCCTTGCGATAAACAAGTCATCCCAAATATGTATCCCGTCCACTTTGTATTTCTCAACAAGTTCCTTTATCTCGTCTACGACATATTGCGCGGAGTGAAATCTCGCCTTCTGCCAGAAGACGGACGTCGAGCAGAACGCGCAATTATAAGGACAGCCGCGGCTCGTGAGCATGTGAATGTAAACCCCGAACTTCCCGAAACAATCCCTTCTCAGTGTTGTATAATATTCTTTCATCTTCAGCAAATCCCTTGCGGGAAAAGGTATTGTATCAAGATTTTCTATGAGTGACCTTTTTTCCGTCTGTATAATATTATTTCCATCCTTGAAGTCGATTCCTTTTATTCGCTTCAAGTCGTCCGGCTCGAAAGATCTTTTCCTTTCGTAAAGCTGCACAAGTTCGAGCATTGTCTGCTCGCCTTCGCCTATGACGGCGATGTCAAATGCTGAAGTCTGGAAATGGTGCGTCATCAATGTGATATGGTTTCCGCCGATAATCAGCGGGACATCAAATTCTTTTTTAATCTGCTCGGCCAGAATCTTTGCCTGCGGGAATTCATAAGTCATTGAACCGATTCCTATAACGTCTGGCTTCTCCTTTCGCAATCTCTTCATCTGGTCCTCCTTGTCCACGATAATTGTATTGTCAAAATTTCCATACTTGCGCAGATACGAGGCTATGTACGCAAGCCCCAACGGAGGGTCGGGCTCGTTCCTTTCCAAACTGACAAGCGCGAGTTTCATAATTAAACACATTATTAAATTGTTTTATATTGTTAAGAATTATTTGCTGAATCTCATATAGTCAAATATTTCCCTTGACCTCCACAACGCCTTTTTCACAAAACTCGGAGACAGAAGATATTTCAAATATCTTGGCTTGAACTTGAGCATTTTTTCGTGGTGCTTCTTCTTCAACTCCTCCTGGAACAGGTTGAACCATTCAGTGAATTTTTCCTTCGTCATTTCCTTCGTGAGTATCATGTCGGGCTTGTATCCGAACGAGAGCTGGTCAAGATTGAAGTTGAAATCTTCCGAGACTATGCCCTCCTTCTTGGCATATTCCCATATTTCCGTTCCAGGCAGCGGCGTCAGCTGGAAGACTTTTGCGGTGTCCATGTTCGGGTCTCTTATCAGGTCGAGCGTCTGTTTCAAGTCATCCTCGGTTTCGCCCGGCGTGCCTATTATGAAATATCCGCAATTCTTTATCCCGTATTTTCTCGTGACGCCTATCGCGTTCCTGTTGTCCGCTACCGTGACGTTCCCCGTCTTGAGATAGTTTAATATCCGCTCAGAGCCGGATTCAAGGCCGAAGCCGACAAGAACCACGTTCATATCTTTCAACAGTTTGCACACCTCATCATTCATTAAGTTTGCCCTGCAAGTAACCGCAAAATGCACGCGCTCGTTTATTCCCTTTTCCCTTATCAGCTCGACTATCTTTGCGAGCCTTTCCTTGTTCGCTGTGAAAAGGTCGTCCCACATCACAATTCCCTCAACCTTGTATTTGTTTATGACTTCATCCATTTCGGAGACAACGTACTCCGCGGAATGCATCCTGAACGTCTGCCACGAGCGCGTTGACTGGCAGTACCTGCACCTGTAAGGGCAGCCCCTCGAAGTCATCATCTGCGTATAGATTGCCATCACGTCGCCGAGCACCGCGCGCCTCGGCATCAAATACCAATCTTTTTTCAGGAGGTCGCGCGCGGGAAACGGAAGGCTGTCAAGGTTTTTTATGAGGGGTCTGCGTTCCGTCTGCTCGTTTTCTCCGGAATCATTTCTGAAAACTATGCCTTTTATTTTTTTCAAATCTTCCGGCTCGAAAGAGCCTTTCCTTTCGTAAAGCTGCAATAATTCCAGAAAAGTCTGCTCGCCCTCTCCTATGACACCCAAGTCAAAATTCGAGGGCGCCAAATGCGCGGGTATTGAAGAAATATGCGGTCCGCCTATAATCATGGGCATGCCAAGCTTTTCCTTTACCTGCTTTGCGAGCGCATTTGCGTGCGTGAACTCGTGGGTCATCGCGCTTATCCCTACAATGTCAGGCTTTTCCTTTTCCAGACTTTTGAGATGGTCCTCCTTGTCCACGATAATTATGTCTTTGAATCCCCCGTATTTTCTTGCATACGATGCGATATACGCAAGACCCAAAGGCGGGTCCCCGGATTTCCTATCAAGATTTACAAGCGCGAGTTTCATAACATTACCAATGAACATTTTTTGCGGCAAGCTTTTCAGAGATTGCTAAAAAAGCGTTCCAACGCATTTATCGCCAAAAGCGGATGCATTCTGTCTGATTCGAGACTTAATGTATAGCTTCCCCGTAAATCCTTTTAAGCGTTTTGTTCCTGCGACTGATTGAGAATTTTTCCTTTATTATCTGGCTGCCTCGCCTTCCCATATTTTTTCTGAGCGAACTGTCGTTTATGAGCGCTGCCATACTCTTCTCTATGCTATTCGTGAATTTTCCGTTCATGTTTTTCGCCATGTTCAGGAATTTCTTCCAGCTCCTATCTTTCGGCCAAAATCTGAGCGAAAGGTCTGTGTTGAACATCGAAAGTGGCGCATCCATCAGTATTCCTGATTTTCCGTTTTCTATGATTTCAGGCGACGCATAAATGTTCGTAGTTATTACAGGAATGGAGCAGCTCATCGACTCCAAAAAGACGCCGCCGAAAGTATCGACGAATGACGGCATTACATAAACATCCGCATTCGAGTAGAAATCCCGGATAAGTTTTTCCCTGCTTTTGTTCGGCTCGACAAATCTTATATTTTTGAAGCCCTCATATTTTCTTGCATATTCTTCCGGCGGAACTGTTACCATTGTAAGCTCCGCGTCATATTTTTTGCTTATGTTTTCAAAAGCCTTGAGCAGCTGTGGGCCGCATTTCTCGAAAAAAGTCCTTCCTATGAAGAGGAACCTTATTGATTCGTTTTTCGTTTTCTTTATCTTTCTTTCCGGCACCGCGGGATAAACAACTTCCATTTTTTCATCAATATGTTTATTCTTGAAAAAGTCCGCTATTGTTTTTTTTGCCGCAAGCGACCAAGGCATTATTTTCCTGCAGTTATCCGATAAAAGTATTTTTTCAATCTCTTTTTTATTGTTCATCAGCACTTTCTCGTGAAAATTCGAGAATCCCGCGACATGCTCCGCGTCAACTATCCAAGGCTGCTCCGTTTTCAGCAACGTGCCGCCCATCGAATAGATAAGGTCTGAACTGCTTTGCATCCCTATCTGCGGGATATTGTATTTTGTATATTGCATCCAGAGCCATTTCTTTAAATTGCGCGCCGTCTCGCTGTCGCCGTGCGTGCTTGCTGTTTTCGGAATTTCATATTTCACGCCTGATGGCGGATATTTCAACAAATCCTGGTAAAGCGGATGCGAAGTCATCCTCAGGCATACGTTTATGTTTTTCATCAAACCACATTTTTAAAACGGCTTTAAAAAAGATAAAATGCATTTTATTCTGATTTAGTATGTGTGTTGGAAGCATTAAAAAGTTTTTTAAACTGCTCCGGGAAAGGGATGCGCTTGCATGGTTTGTCCTTTTGATAGTGGCCGTTTATCTGGTCTTTCTCGCGTTCTCCCCGGTTTTCAGGTACGGGGACGACATGCGTTACTTTGCAACTGCAAAGACAATCGCGCTCACGGGAGACTTGGCGCCGAAGTATGAGATTTTCGGCGGGACTGTTTTTGACGGGCCGCCGCTCCTTGCGTATATACTGACAGTTCTTTACTTTGCCAGTTTTGGAAATCAGTTTGTGTGGTTTTTCATAGCAAAAGCATTCATGCTCGCGGTGTTTTTCTGCTCCTTTTTCATGCTCAACAAGTTCTGCAACAAATATAATTTCTCAAGAAATGAAAAGATTGCTGTTTTGGGAATTTTCTCGTTTTTTCCTGTGTCAATATTTACGTCAATATCCGCGATGCAGGACCAGATTATCGTGCTGTTCACGCTCCTATTGTTCTGGCTCTTACTTGATAAGAAAAACAGATACGCTGAAATCGGAATTGTCTCGGGGTTGTTGATATTGACAAAGATAACCGCTTTCCTCGTTATAGGCTCTGCAATTCTTGCAGTATTCCTGCTCAAAAGAAGCAGGAAAGAAAAAGTTCTGTTTATTGCCGCGATGCTGGCTGGAATTCTTCTGATAAATTCGCTTTGGATGCTCAGGAACTATTCTGATTTTGGAACGCCATTTTACCATCACAGCATGGGAGAGAATTATGAATTGTTTCCTGGAGAAAGCACTGCAGGCAAAATTTTCTATGTCTATATGTCAACATGGGCACTCCCGACTGCGGATTATATTTCAGGCAGCATAAAGTTTCTTAGCACTTCTTCTGTGATGTTGTTGGAGATGATTATCGGATTGTTCCTGCTTCCCATATTCCTGATTCTGTTCAGAAATATCTACAAGTATAGGAAACGGTTCTTGGAATTTATCCCGCTTATTCTTATCATTTTTCTTTTTGCGTATGTTTATCTTTCCGTCTTCGTGCAATGGGTTGATGTGCGGCATCTGCTGCCTGCCCTGCCTTTTGCGTCGCTGATTATAGCAAAGAATATTGATAGGAAAAAAATGTATTATTTTGCAGCATGTTTCATCATATTTATACTGATTGCAGGCGTGACGAATTTCATGATAAAAAGCAAACAGGATTCAACATTTTCATCCCTGAAGAACATTATTGATAATAATCCTGAGAAAACAATTTCAATACCTGATTGGGAATTGCGCAGTCTTGCTTACTTGTATTTCAATACAAAAATAATTAATGCATCCGAAACCTGCAACACTTGGGAAAAAACAGGAAGTCTTTTCTATTGTACAGCTGGCAGCGCGATTCAGATATCAAAAACCATTCCTGCTTCCTCATCCAGCTCCTGAATTTGAAGAAATTAAGTCTTATTATTTTCTTAAAACCACTTTGCTAAATCCCAGTTTTGAAAATGCAAGAATCATATTTATCGTTGCAGAAATATTATAATCAAAGGAAATTAAAATCAGCCTAAGCCAGACTAAAGGTTCTAAAATCAATATAGATGGCAAATAAATTAAGTTTAATAAGATTTTAGCCCAATATGATTTTCTGTTTTTAACCATTAACCTGATAAGATTTTTTGGGAGAAGAGGACTGAGCCTTATGACCCTGTTGAGAAATGTCTGTCTGTATCTTACAAAATTCTTCTTATGGGGGTCTTCAAATATTATGTTTTCATTTATCGCCTTGTCATAAATCTTAGTTCCTTGATAGAAAACAAGTGAAAATAATTGTAGCATAAATGGTTTCGGTATTTCCAAGATAACCTCTATTGTCTTTATCGTATCCTGTTCTGTCTCATATGGGTTGTCAAGTATAACGTCATAATAGCATGCACTGTTATATTTCCTAACTATCTTAGTTGCTTCTATAAATTTTTCATTTGTTGCAAATCTATTATATATTTCTTTGTTTATTCTTGGTGAACCAGACTGCAAGCCCATAACTAACCAAGAAAGTCCTGCTTTTCTTAGTATAGAAAATTTTTCTTCGTCAAAATGTGTAGGTGTTGTTCTGCAAACAAAATTCTTTTTTATTTCTCTTTCATATGCCTCCGCAAAGTCTTTCATCCATTGAACATCATACGAGAAAAAATTATCATCCTGAATATTTATAAAAAATATCTCCGGGTATGATTTGATTGCCTGCCTTATTTCCTCAATAACTCTTTCAACGCTGCGTTTTCTAATCTTATTTGCACCATATAGTTTCTGAAAAACAGAATTACAGCAATAAGCACAAGAAAAAGGACATCCCCTACTGGTTATTATATCGTATGAAGTTCCTCCATTTCTTGCGTATTTTTTAAAAAGAGGCTTGTTTAATTTGACAATATTTCCGTTATGCAAGACAAAGCTCTCTTGAGGAAAATGTTCTGGAAAAGGCAAGTCATCCAAATTTTCATTTAACAGTCTCAACTTATTTATGACAATTTCTCCAGATGATTTATATCCAATATTTAATATGTCATTTACAGGCTTGTTTTTTGAGATTGCGTCTACAAATTCAAAAAATGCCTGTTCAGATTCCCCTTTAAAAATATAATCAGCATAATTTAAACATTCTTTAGGTTCAATTGTAGGATGTATTCCTCCCCATACGAGTATGATTTCTGGAAACCTATTTTTGATGAATATAGAAAATTCTTTTGCATTATCAAATTCTGGACTCATTAAACTAATGCCAATGATTTTTGGCTGAAATCCTTTCAGAAACCTTTCGATTGAGGGATTGTGTTTTTTATCGTATTTTGGAATGAATAAAATATGTGAATCTATTTGTTTTTTGCACAGATATGAATGTATGTATTTTAAACCAATTACATCTGTATTGTCTTGAAATGTAACTAAAAGTGTTTTCATATATATCCCATCGCTTAATTATTGACATAACCCACCGCTGATTTGGTGGCTTATCTTATATAATTA
>Ga0208566_1001893_pt1 | contig 11626 bp, 11 predicted proteins | sample PL_2010_150m_FD_184159 | JGI IMG/M metagenome (GOLD analysis project Ga0208566, IMG submission 184159) | Freshwater microbial communities from Powell Lake, British Columbia, Canada to study Microbial Dark Matter (Phase II) - PL_2010_150m... | ecosystem: Environmental > Aquatic > Freshwater >...
ACGTGAGCTGGGTTTAAAACGTCGTGAGACAGTTTGGTCCCTATCTGCCGTGGGCGTTGGAAGTTTGAGGGGGGCTGCTCCTAGTACGAGAGGACCGGAGTGGACGTATCCCTGGTGTACCGGTTGTGACGCCAGTCGCATCGCCGGGTAGCTAAATACGGAAGAGATAACCGCTGAAAGCATCTAAGCGGGAAACTTGCCTCAAGATGAGACTTCCCGAGGGCTTGACCCTCCTAAAGGTTCGTCCAAGACTAGGACGTTGATAGGCTCGGTGTGGAAGCGCAGCAATGCGTTGAGCTAACGAGTACTAATTGACCGTGCGGCTTGATCCTATAACCTTAAGTGGTTAGCGAATTGTGCCAAAAACATCGAATACAGTTACATACCCAACTTTACTTCACCCAGAATGCATCAGTCACGCCAAAAGGCTTCACGCCCCAAGCGGGACTGAACAACAGAATTCCTGACGAGCATAGCGCACTGGTCCCACCCCTTCCCATCCCGAACAGGGCCGTGAAACGGTGTTGCGCCGATGATAGTATGGATTACCCATGCGAAAGTAGGTCATCGTCAGGTCCCTAAAAGAAAAACCCCCAGGTACGCAAGTGCCTGGGGGTTTTGCTTTTTACGGCTCGCTAAAGACCTGCTTTCGGGAAATCGAAATTTGGCGTGGTTCGCACTACCACCTACAATCCAAGCTGTATGTCGTCATCAAGCAGCCAAACCGCCATAACCGCGAACATCGCATCTGCAAACACGATCAGCTGTTTTCACTGCGCGCTGCCGGTTTCCGATCCCGAGCGCTTCCGTGTCATGGTCAATGGCAACTGGCAGGCAGTCTGCTGCCCTGGATGCGAGGCCGTGGCTGCGGCGATACTGGGCTACGGATTGCAGGGCTATTACGAGCACCGCACCGGGCCTGCAGCGACCGTGGCCGACGGTGCCGGGACCGAGGATTTCGGCATCTACGACGATCCCGAGGTGCAACACGGTTTTGTCCATAAGACTGCGGATGGCAATTGTGATGCGGGCTTGATGCTGGAAGGCGTGCGGTGCACCGCCTGCATCTGGCTCAACCAGCGTGTGCTCGGTGGACTGCCCGGTGTCATCGGCGTAGGCATCAACGCGACTACACACCGAGCGCAGCTGCGCTGGGATCCGCAGAAAATCAAACTGAGCGAGATTATGACCGCCGTGCGGCGCATCGGCTATCGCGCCCACCCCTACGACGCGCGCCAGCAGGAAGCGGTGCAGCGCGCAGAGCAGAAGCAGAGCCTGTGGCGTTTGTTCGTCGCCGGCTTCGGCATGATGCAGGTCATGATGTATGCGCTGCCCGTCTATATGGCAGAGCCCGGCAGCATGACGCCCGATATCGAACAGCTGATGCGCTGGGCCGGTTTGGTTCTCACCCTGCCGGTGGTGATTTATTCGGCCGGGCCGTTTTTCCAGTCGGCGTGGCGCGACCTGCGCCTGGGCCGCACCGGCATGGACCTGCCGGTCGCGCTGGGAGTTGGGGTCGCGTTCGCAGCCAGCGCCTGGTCTACCTACAGTCGACACGGGGAAGTCTACTTCGACTCCGTTTCCATGTTCGTCTTCCTGCTGCTGTGCGGCAGATATCTGGAGATCAAGGCGCGCCATGCCGTGGCGCGCAGTCTGGACTTTCTGTCGCGGGCGATTCCGGAAATTGCACTGCGCCTGGATTCCACCGGCGGGGCGGTGACGGTGCCGGCGACTGCGTTGCGGCCCGGGGACCGGGTGCTGGTTCGCTCGGGCGAGCGTGTCCCGGCGGATGGCCTGGTCGAACAGGGCGACGGTTTCGTCGACGAATCCTTGCTATCGGGGGAAAGCCGCGCGGTGGCAAGAAAAGCGGGTGACCAACTCATGGGCGGGTCGACCAACGTCGCCGATCCACTGCTGCTGCGCGTAGAGCGTATCGGCGCAGATACCGTCCTGTCGTCAATCGTGCGGCTGATGCAGCATGCGGCAACAGAACGCCCGCGGCTGGTCGCACATGCCGAGTGGATCGCCGGCTGGTTCGTTCTGGCGACGCTGGTGCTCGCGGCCGGTGCCGCAGCTGCGTGGTGGTTGATCGAACCCGGGCGCGCGCTATGGGTAGCAGTATCCATCCTGATCGTAACCTGTCCCTGTGCGTTGTCGCTCGCGACGCCAGTCGCGCTGAGCGTAGCGACAGGCAGGCTCGCGCAGCAGGGCCTGATCGTCTGCCGCGGTCACGTGGTCGAAACGCTGGCCCGTGCGACCGATGTCGTTCTCGACAAGACCGGCACGCTGACTCTGGGTCGATTGCGCCTGATGCAGACCCAGGTGTTCACCGGCAAAGGCATCGCCGACTGCCTGGAAATCGCAGCAGCGCTGGAACAGGGCTCGTTGCATCCGATCGCACGGGCCCTGATTGCGGCGACCCCCCGGACGCTTGCGGCGCGCGATTCGAAGCACCATCCGGGTTGCGGGGTCGAGGCGGAACTGGACGGCCGGCGCTATCGCCTGGGCCGGCCGGAATTTGTCCTGTCTGCGCACGCAACGCCCGCGCGCTGGCAATGCCCGGCAATTCCAGCCGGAAGCTCCATTGCGATGCTGGGCGACGAGTCGCATTGTCTCGCCTTGTTTGTGTTCGGTGATGCGCCGCGCGCAGATGCGCGTGAATTTGTCGATGGATTGCACCGCGCAGGCAAGCGCGTCCATTTATTGAGCGGCGACCGCGCCGAGTCGGTGGAAAGTGCAGCCGCAGCGCTGGGAATAGAATCCGCCACCGCCAACGCGTCGCCGCGGGAGAAATTGCACTACGTGCGGGAACTGCAGCGCAAAGGCCGTCTGGTCGCGATGATAGGCGACGGCATCAACGATGCGCCGGTGCTCGCCCAGGCTGACGTTTCGATCGCCATGAGCGACGGAGCATGGATATCCCAGCGTCAGGCCGACGCGGTGCTGCTCTCCGGACGCCTGGCAGATCTTCGCGCCGCCTTCGACACTTCAACGCGCGCACTCTCCATCATCCGTGAGAATCTGTTTTGGGCATTGGCGTACAACCTCACGGCGGTACCGCTGGCAGCGCTGGGCATGGTCGCGCCATGGATGGCGGGCGTCGGCATGTCGGCGAGTTCGCTCGTCGTAATCCTCAACTCGCTGCGCCTGTTCCGACAGCGAGGTGTGTCCGTCACGGGCGCGACGGTGAAGGCGGGGTGAGCGCATGGATATCCTGTTTCTCCTCATCCCGCTGAGCGTAGTACTGGTGTTCGTCATCGGCGCCGTTTTCTGGCTCGCGCTCAAGGGAGGGCAGTTCGACGATCTGGAGAGTCCGGGGTTGGATGTCGTGCTCGACGAAGACACACACACTGCTGCGCAGGAGATCGCGCCCGATGCGAAAAGCGCTGACCGAGACCCGCGATAGCACGCGGGGCAGTAGTTGCAGCCGCTAGAAATCCGGTTCCTGGTCCACTTCCCTGGTGCGGCCTTTTTGCCGGCGGTGTTGCCACAACGCGAACAGCACCGAGGCGACCGACAATGCCAGCAGGAAACCCGAAATCGGGCGCGTAATGAACAGCCACGGATTGGCGTCGCTCATGATCGCGCGCAGGAGGTTGACTTCGATCTGGTCGCCCAGGATCAACCCGAGGATCAGCGGCGCAAGCGGGAAGCGTGCTTTGACCAGCGCATAGCCGACCAGCCCGAACAGCAGCAGCACGACCACGTCTTCCATGATGTTGTTGAGCGCAAAGGCGCCGATCACGCACAGCACCAGCACGTTGGGGATAAGCATGGATTTCGGCACCGTCACCACGCGCAGGAACAGGCGCGCGCCGAACGCACAGATCAGCACCATCAGCGGATGCGCCAGCAGGTAGGCCGCGTAAATGCCATAGGCAATCTGCGGGTGCTGGCTGACGAACAGCGGACCTGACTGGATGCCATGGATGGTCATCGCTCCCAGCATCACGGCAGTCACCGCATCACCTGGAATGCCGAAGGCCATGATGGTGACCAGTGAGCCGCCCACGTTTGCGTTGCACGATGCTTCCGATGCAATGATGCCCTCGGGATTGCCTTTGCCGAAACGCTCCGGATGTTTGGAGAATTTTTTCGCCTGATCGTAGGCCATCACGGTTGCCGCGCTGCCGCCGATCGCCGGCAGTACTCCGATCAGGATACCGACCAGAGTCGACCATGCGAGCAAGAACGGCCGGGAAAAGATTTCCCACAGTACACTCAGGTGTGACACCGTGAGCGGCGGCGCCTTGATCGGTGCGGCCGCGTGCTCCGATCCTTTCATTTTTTCAATATCGGTCATCAACTGCGCGAAAGCAAAAATGCCGATCAACACCGGCAGAAACGGAAAGCCGTTGCGCAGGAACTCGGTGCCCAGAGTGAATCGAGGCACGCTCATGATCGGATCGGACCCGACTATGGTGATGGCCAGACCGATCACGCCCGCGAGCAGCCCCTTCAGGAGCGACCCTTCGGTGAGCCCGGCGACCATGGACAGCGCAAACACGAACAGCGAAAAATATTCCCAGGGTCCGAATTCGAGCGCGATCGCAGCGAGCGGACCGGTCGCGCCGATCAGGAAAATCCCGGCGAGCAATCCGCCGAAACAGGATGACCAGATGCCAAGCCATATGGCGCGCCCCGGTTGGCCTTTCTGCGTCATGGGAAAGCCATCGAAGGTGGTGGTGATCGCCGATGGCGTGCCGGGGATGCCGATCAGTGCGGCGGTGATAGCACCTCCGGCCGAGCCGCCGACGTACACGCCGGTCATGGTCGCAAGACCCTGCAACGGATCGAGTCCGAACGTGAAAGGCAGGACAATAATGATGGTCATGGTGATGGTGACGCCTGGCAGCGCGCCGCCGATCAATCCGACCAGGGTGCCGAGAAACAGCGGCACCAGGTATTTCAGGTGCAGAACATTCTCGATTCCGGCTAGCAGGAGATCAAACATCGCTTACCAGTCGGTCCATTTTCCACGCGGCAGCAACACCGAAAGATAATGCTGGAACACGATGAATGTGATGGCAGCCGAGGCCAGAGCCGAGATCAGCACCATGGCCCAGCGCCGCGCGCCGCGTGGCGGATCGAAGGCCGACTGCAGCGCTGCCACGAAAATAAAGGTCGCGACGCGATAGCCAACGAACGGCAGCAGTATCACATAGCCTGCAAACACGGCAAAGGTGATGCCGACCAGGCGGTAGTTGCGTCTTTCCGCCGCGGGTTCCGCGCTGGCCGCGGCCAGCGCAGCACCCGCGCGCCGCTGCCACAGGTCGGACGCGATCAGCAGGGCGGAAAGCACCGCCATGATGACCAGGACGATGCGCGGGTAGAAATCCGGTCCGAGCGGAACGAAAGACGACTGCGGCAGGCCGCGCGTCAGCACCAGCATGCCGATGGCAAGCGCCAGGCAGATCAGGCCGGCGATTCCGTCACGAGTCATTCAACAATGCGCGTCGGCGGAAGGAGTGTCTCAGCGCTTGAGCAGGCCGAGGTCGCGCGAAAGGTCCTTATTGAGCGCGTCGTTCTGCTTAAGGAATTCGGCGTATCCCTTGTGGTCAAGGTAGTGCACGTCGGTGCCCTGCTTGCGCATCGATTCGGCGAACGTCGGGTCCTTGGCCGCCTGGCCGCAGGCACCTTCGAGCTTTGACAGAACATCCGCCGGCGTACCCTTTGGTGCCAACAGGCCGCGCGACACGGAATAGATGACGTTGTAGCCCAGTTCTTTCAGCGTCGGCACATTGGGCAGTTCCGGGCTGCGTTTTTCCGTGGCGATGGCGAGGAACTTGAGCTGAGCGGCGTCGACTTTGCCTTTCTGGGTGAGATTGCCGTCAGTCAGGTCTATGTGACCTCCCAGGATCGCGTTCATGCGCTGCGCCAGTCCGTCATAGGAGATGTATTTGAATTTGATGCCCGCCGCTTTTTCCACCATCGCCGGGAAGAAATGGCTGGTCGAACCCAGGGTCGCGCCGACGGAAATCTGGCCGGGGTTCGCCTTTGCATCCGCGACCATTTCCTTCATCGTATTCCACTTGGTCTTGGGGCTCGCCGTCAGTATCGATGGCGTCGCGGCAATCAGGCAGACCGGCTCGAAGTCCGCATAACTCACATCGCTCATGCCGGTGTAATAGGTCAGATGGATGTAGTCGTGCACCGCGTAAAGCGTATACCCGTCGGCGGGCGAGCCCTTGGCTTCGCGCGCACCTACGGTGCCCGAGGCGCCGCCGATGTTGGCGATGACCACGGTTGTCCCGCCCAAAGCCTTCTGCAATGCCGGCGCGAACGGCCGGAAAATATTGTCGGTGTCACCACCGGTAAGGACTTTCATGGTTTTCTCCTCAGGATTATTTTTTGATGGTCCATCTTAACAATCCCGGGCCGAGGAAGCAATTCATGCGCACCTGTGCGTGCATCCAGCAGCGCGAGCGCGTCAGCGTAGGGCGGGCATCGCAGATCCAGCCCTGCCAAAGCAGGCGTGTTGTCGCCGCCGGTCAGTATCCCAGCGTGCGCGGCAGCCACAATGAAAGTTGAGGCAGTGCGGCGACCAGCGCAAGGGCGATCAACATCGCCGCCACCATCCACATCACCCAGGGCACCGTGGATTCCATCGACACCCCGGCAATGCGCGTCGTTACCATCAGATTCACCGCCATCGGCGGGGTGAACTGGCCGATCGCCATGTTCATCGTAATCAACACGCCGAACCACACCAGGTCCCAGTTGAATGTCTTGGCGATGGGCAACAGAATCGGCAGAAATACCAGAAAGATTGAAACCGCATCGAGCAGCATCCCCGCGATCAACAGCATCAGCATGATCATCAGCAGCATGATCCATTCGGTCGATGTCACGCCGATCAGTGCCCTGGCGAACGCGTCGAAGGCGCCCAGTGTCGAACCGGCATGGGCGAACACGCCGGCAAGCGAGATGATGATCATGACCACGGCGGAAATCTCCGCCGATTCCACCAGCACCCGGTAGATACTGCCCCAGGTCAGGGTGCGGTAGACGACCACGCCGACGAAGAGGCCGTAGAACACCGCCACCACAGCGGCCTCGGTGGGGGTGAACATCCCGGAGCGCAGCCCGCCAAGAATGATGACCGGAGCGAGCAGTCCCCAGCTTGCGTCCTTGAAGCTTTGCCATGCCGATGTCTGCTGTTCGCCGCCGTCGGCGCCCCAGCCTTCGCGCAGCGAAAAATAGAGCACAGGGATCAACAGCGACAGGCCGGCGAGGACGCCGGGTATCATGCCGGCAGCGAACAACGCCGGTACGCTCGCACCCGGCACCAGAATGCTGTAGACGATAAACGCGATCGAAGGTGGAATCAGAATCGCGGTGGAACCTGCAGCCGCGATCAGGCTGGCCGAGAACTCCCGCGGATATCCATGCTTGGACATGCCGGGGATCATCACCATGGCCACCGCCGCAGCGTCCGCCGGGCCCGAGCCGGAGATGCCGCCGAGAAACATGCATACCAGGATAGCCACCACGCCTTGCGCGCCGCGGCGCTTGCCCACCAGCGCGGCGGTGAAATTGACAATGCGCAGAGCAACGCCGGCACGCTCGAAAATCATGCCGGCGAGCACGAACACCGGCAGCGCCAGCAGCGGATACTTCGCCAGGCCGGCATAGACATTGGTCGGAACCGACATCACGCCGAGACCCTCGATCATGATCACCGCGGTTCCGGCAACGCCCAGCGCCACCGCGAGCGGCGCGCCGAGCGCGAGCAGCAGCGCGAAGCCGAGGAACAGGATGATGCTGCCCTGGGCCAGCATGCCTATGCCTTGCGCCGGGCGAGGCGCACGATGCGCCCGACGATGCGCAGCGTGATCGCCGCCGACAAAAGCGGCAGCCAGAGGGTGTAGATCCACTGCGGGATGCCGATGCCGGGCGACGTCGTATCGAAGTGCCAATCGTCCAGCAGCAACCGGATGCCATACCAGACGATGATGGCGAACAGCACCGCAGCGGCGGCCATCACCGCGAGTTCGATGTAATGGGCAATCCGCGGCGGCAGCCTTTCCACCACGAAACTCATGCGGATATGCGCGTTCTTGGCGAATGCAGCCGAGGCACCGACGAAAGTCAAAACTACCATCAGGAACACCGAGAATTCCTCGGTGAACGCGAACGATTCGTCAGTCAGGTAGCGCACCAGCACGTTGGCGAAGGTGATCAGACAGATCAACGCCATTGCCAGGGCCGCGAAAAACTCCTCGAGTTTCACCGGAATGCGCGGCGGTTCTTCAGCGGCGGATTTGATCGGCTCGGGATGATCGCTCATGATCTTTGTACAAGAAAACGCCGCCACACCCGCGTGGCGGCGTCATCCGGGATTACTTCGATCAGTGCTTCTTGCGCGCGGCGACGGCGTTCTCGGCCGTCGTCACCAGGTCCTGGCCGATAGACTTGGACCATTTCTGATAGACCTTGCGCGTCGCCTTGACGAACTCCTCACGTTCGGCGGCAGATAGGGTCACCACGTTGACGCCGAGTTTCTCGATCTCGGAAATGGTGGACAGATCCGGAGCGATCATGCCCTTGCGCGCCAGTTGAATTACCTGCTTTCCCGCTTCTATCGCAGCGTCCTTGACGATTTTGCGATCCGCCGGCGTCCAGCTTTCCCATACTTCCTTGTTGGCGACGAAAATCAACGGGTCGGCGACATAACCCCATAGCGTTACGTTCTTCTGCCCGATGGTGTGCATCTTGGCCGCGGTGAATATCGTCAGGGGGTTTTCCTGGCCGTCGACCGCGCCTGATGCGAGCGCCGGCTGTGCGTCAGCCCAGCTCATTTGGGTCGGATTGGAGCCGAGCGCGGTAAAGGTCTCGTTGTAGATCGGCGAGCCGACTACGCGGAATTTCAGGCCCTTCATGTCCCCCGGTTTGTGGATCGCGTGTTTGGAATTGGTGACTTCGCGAAAGCCGTTTTCGCCCCAGGCGAGCGGCACCACGCCGTTCTTTTCCAGAATCTTGAAAATGTCCTTGCCCACCTCGCCCTGGGTGAGTGCGTCGATGGCGGCATAGTCAGGCATCAGGAACGGTAGGGAAAACAGGTTCAGCTCCTTCACCTGCGGCGACCAATTGATGGTCGAGCCGATGGCGAGGTCTATCACCCCCTGGCGGATGGCGGTGAATTCGCGCGTCTGGTCGCCGGCCACCAAAGCCGCGCCGGGATACATCTTGATGTTTATCCTGCCGCTGGTGCGTTCGCGCACCAGGTTGCCCCAGATTTCGCCGCCCTTGCCCCAGGGGAATGCGGTCCCCACTACGGTCGATAGTCGATACTCCTCCTGGTATTTGCCTTTCTGCGCAGAGGCGGGTAGGGTGAACGCCAGGGCGGCCGCGGACAATATCAGCAACAAGCTACGACGTTTCATTCTTGGCTCCTTAAGAGTTTGCTGTTTGCAACGATTGCTAGCCTAGCACGCGGCACCGGTCTAGGCCATGGATCGCCCGCGGCCGTCGCCATTTACCAACGCGCTCAGCTCAAGCAGCAGCGTTTCAGCAGAGACGCGTGCTGCATCTTCCAGCGTACGCGCATAGCCGACGGGAATGCGCGGCGCGCCTGCGCGTCTCACCGGGATGCCGAGCTCCTGCGCCACCGTCGCCACGATCTCGGCGCCGAAGCCGGCCGCCTGCACCGCTTCGTGCGCAACCAGGAGTCGTCCGGTGCGTGCGGCGGATTCGAGCACCAGTTGGCGGTCCCAGGGCCAGATGGTGCGCAGGTCGATCACCTCGATCGATACACCCTGCTGCGCCGCCTGTTCCGCCGCTGCGAGTGCGGTATGGAGCATGCGCGACCAGCTCACGAGCGTCACATCCGTTCCGGAACGGGCAATCCGCGCTTTACCCAGTACGCACTCGGCCTGCGCGGGCACCTCGCCTTGGAATCCCCACAGCTCCTTGTGCTCCATGTAAATCACCGGGTCACCGCACGCGATCGCCGCGGCGAGCAGACCATGGTTGTCAGCCGGTGTCGCCGGCGCCACCACCACCAGGCCGGGAATGTGGGCGAACCAGGCCTCCAGCGATTGCGAGTGCTGGGCGGCGGAGCCGCTCCAGACACCGATCGGCAGGCGCGCGACCAGGGGCACCCGGCCCTGCCCGCCAAACATGTAGCGGTTCTTCGCCGCCTGGTTGACGATTTCGTCGATGGCGCACAGAGCGAAATCGACGACCCGCATTTCGACCACCGGATGCAGACCGGTCAATGCCATGCCGACGGCGGCGCCGACGATGGTGGCCTCCGATATCGGCGTGTCGATCACGCGCGCCTTGCCGAATTCCTGCTGCAGCCCGCGGTACTGGCCGAATACTCCGCCGTGGCCCAGGTCCTCGCCCAGTGCGACGACGCTCGCATCCGCGCGCATCGCTTCGGCCAGCGCCTTGCACGCGGCCTGTGCATAGTTCATCAGCGCCATTGGCCGGCTCCGGTGTCCTGCACGTCGGCGTAGGCCTCGTCTGGATCAGGCACGCGCGCCGCGTGCGCCGCGGCGAGTGCCGCCTGGATTTCAGCCTGCGCCTCTGCGTCGACCTCGGCGATGCGTTCCGCCGGCACGCCCAGCGCCGCAAGCCGCGAGCCCGCCAGTTTGAGCGGATCGCTTTCGATCGCCTGCTCGACTTCGCCCTGGTCGCGGTAAGCCGCTGCGTCCACCGATACATGCCCTTTAATCCGGTAGGTGAGGGCGTGCATGAACTGCGGACCGTTGCCGGCGCGGATACGCGCCACCAGTTCGCGCGCTGCGTCGTCCACGGCAATTACATCGTTGCCGTCTACGGTTTCGGCCGGGAGGCCGATGCCACGAGCGCGCGCCGCCGCACCTGCACCTGCTGTCATCGCGTCGGTCGCCGTGGTCGCCGAATAGCGGTTGTCCTCGCACACGAACAATATTGGCAGATCGAATATCCTGGCCCAGTTGAGCCCTTCGAGAAACGGCCCTCGATTGATCGCGCCATCGCCGAAAAAACAGGCGACGATGGCGCTGCTGCCGCGGATCTTCGCCGAATGCGCCGCCCCGACGGCGATGGGGATGCCCGCGGCGACGACGCCATTTGCACCGAGCATGCCGACGGCGAAATCGGCAATGTGCATCGAGCCGCCTTTGCCCTTGTTGGTGCCATCGGCGCGGCCGAACAGCTCGCACATCATCGCCGACGCGTCTGCGCCCTTGGCCAGGGTATGTCCGTGACCACGGTGGGTCGAAGTCAGGCAGTCGCTGCGAAGCAGGTTTGCGCATACGCCGGCGGCGACCGCTTCCTGACCGGTGGAAAGGTGCAACGGCCCGCGCACCAGCGCCGTCGTATTCGCCGTGGCGCCAAACGCCGCTACGCTGCCGCGGCTCGCTTCTTCCGCCGCGTTTTCGAAGGCTCGGATGCGCGCCATGGTGCGATACAGGTAAAGCAGACGCGCGGCCGGGGACGAGTTCGCGCCTGGCATTTGGGCCGGCAAGGAATGTTTCGAAATCATTGTTGTTATGTGAAACGCTTCGGACTGATCGGTAGTGCGCGCTATTATCTCACCGCATCACTTCTTCGGCGGAAGCGATCGGACGAAGCGGCGGCAGCGTCGTCATCGTGCAGTGCCGGGCTTCACGCGCTGCGGCCGTCGCGCTCGATG
>Ga0208566_1001894_pt1 | contig 11622 bp, 10 predicted proteins | sample PL_2010_150m_FD_184159 | JGI IMG/M metagenome (GOLD analysis project Ga0208566, IMG submission 184159) | Freshwater microbial communities from Powell Lake, British Columbia, Canada to study Microbial Dark Matter (Phase II) - PL_2010_150m... | ecosystem: Environmental > Aquatic > Freshwater >...
GCCTTCCGCCGGGTCGACGTCCTCGCCCGGTTGCTCGACGCGTTCGGGGCGCGGTACGCGGAATTCATCGGGGGCGGGTTCGCCTCGCTCCGCGACGGATGGGACCGCCGCGACTTCCTCCGGGGGCGGCGCGTCCTGCTTCGGCGACGGGGCGGCGAGGGGTGGGGAACCGCGGACGGACTCGACACGGTCGGGGCGCTTCGTTTTCTCCCCGACGGCGGCCCGGCGATCGAGTTGGTGCACAGTGGAGAGATCCTGGATTTCCAGCGGTGAGGGGGTAGGGAAACCCGATGCTCCTTGTGATCGACGTTGGGAACACGAACACCGTCCTCGGAGTCTTCGAGGGGGAAACCCTTCTCCACCACTGGCGGGTGTGGACCGACCGGGAGAAGACGAGCGACGAGTACGGGATCCTTCTGCGGAACCTCTACGATGCGAGCGATTTCTCGTCCCGGGAGATCAAGGCGATCATCATCGCATCCGTGGTCCCGCCGCTCACCCCCACCATCATGGAACTGTGCGAGCGGTACTTCGGCCTGACGCCGATGATCGTGGGCCCCGGGATCAAGACGGGGATCTCGATCAAGATGGACAACCCCAAGGAGGTCGGGGCGGACCGGATCGTCAACGCCGTGGCGGCCTTCGCGAAGCATCATCGGGCCGCCATCGTCGTCGACTTCGGAACGGCCACCACCTTCGACTACGTGTCGGAAAAGGGGGACTACATGGGCGGCGTGATCGCCCCGGGGGTGAACATCTCCGCCGAGGCCCTCTTCCGCCAGGCCTCGAAGCTTCCCCGGATCGAGATCGTCAAGCCCGCCACGGTCATCGGAAAGAATACGGTGGCGGCGATGCAGTCGGGGCTCTTCTACGGATATGTCGCGATGGTCGAGGGGATCATCGACCGGATCCGGAAGGAGGTCCGCGTCGACACCCTGGTGATCGCGACCGGGGGGCTCGCCCGGACGATCGCCGCAGAGACGCAAAAAATCCATGTAATTGATGAGAATTTGACTCTCGAGGGGTTGCGTATTATATACGAGAGGAACCTTTCCTGACCCGTGGAAGCCCTGGTCTGCGGGACATACGCCCCTTAGGAGGACGGTCAGAGTGGATATCCAGCAGATCCGGAACGTCGGCATCATCGCGCACGGAGGAGCGGGAAAGACGACGCTGGCGGAGGCCCTTCTGTTCAACGCGAAGGCCACGGACAGGATGGGCAAGGTGGACGACGGAAGCTCCAACTTCGACTACGACCCTGAGGAGATCCGTCGGAAGATCACGATCAGCACCTCCTTCCACCACTACACATGGGACAAGGTCGAGGTCACGATTGCCGACACCCCCGGCTATATCAACTTCGAGGCGGACACCCGGGCCTGCCTCACGGTGCTGGATGGCGCGATCCTCGTCGTCAACGCCGTCTCCGGCGTGGAGGTCCAGACCGAGAAGATGTGGAACCTCGCGCGGGAGGCGGACGTTCCGGTGATCGCCTTCGTTTCGAGGATGGACCGCGAGCGCGCGGATCCCGCGAAGGCGGTCGAGGAGATCGCCGCCATCCTGAAGGTGCCCGCGGTGCCCGTGCAGCTCCCGATCGGACGGGAGGCGGAGTTCCGCGGGGTGGTCGACCTGTTCCGCATGAAGGCGCTGGTGTACAAGGGCGACACCGGCGAGTTCACCCTCCAGGAGATCCCGGCCGAGCTTGCCGCCGAAGCCTCGAGCGCCCGGGAGAAGCTCGTCGAATCGTGCGCCGAGTCCGACGATGCGCTGATCGAGAAGTTCCTCGAGGGGACCGCCCTCACCGAGGAAGAGATCCGGACCGGTTTCCGCGAGGGGGTGCGGGCGATGAGGTTCCTGCCGGTCCTTTACGGCTCCGCGTTGCGCAACATCGCGATCCAGCCGGTGCTCGACCTTGTCAACTTCGCCCTTCCCGATCCTTCGTACCGGGGAGAGGTCGAGGGGACCAACCCGAAGAAGAAGGCCGCCGAGGTGCGCCCCATCTCCGTGAACGCGCCGTTCTCCGCCCAGGTCTTCAAGACGCTGGCGGACGCGTACGCCGGGAAGCTCTCCATCTTCAAGATCTTCTCCGGCACGCTCACGCCGGACTTGTCCCCGCTGAATTCGAGCAAGGAGGCGGGGGAGCGGATCGGGCAGATTCTGCGGCTCGAGGGGAAAAAGCAGAAAGGGCTCGGGTCGGCCTCCGCAGGGGAGATCGTCGCGGTGGCGAAATTCAAGGAGACTTCCACGGGCGACACCCTGTGCGATCCGAAGGCCCCGATCGTCTTCGAACGGCCGAGCCCCCTGGAGGCGGTAATCTCCTTCGCGGTCCGGCCGAAGACCCGCAACGACGAGGACAAGCTGGGCAGCTCCCTCTCCCGGATGATCGAGGAGGACCCGACCCTCCGTTTCCGCAAGGACCCCCAGACGAACGAATTCATCCTCGCGGGGATGGGGGAGATCCACGTCGAAGTGGCCGTCGAGAAGCTGAAGCGCGTATACGGCGTCGAGGTGGAGCTGCGCACGCAGAAGATCGCCTACTTCGAGACGTTAAAAGGAAAAGCCGAAGCCCAGGGGAAGCACAAGAAGCAGACCGGCGGCCGCGGGCAGTACGGCGACTGCTGGATCCGCCTCGAGCCGCAGCCGCGCGGGAAGGGGTTCGAGTACGTGGACGGGATCGTGGGCGGGTCGATCCCCCGCCAATACATCCCGGCGGTGGAAAAGGGAATCGTGGAGCGGATGGGCAAGGGAGTCATTGCGGGTTATCCGGTGGTGGACGTGAAGGCCACCGTCTTCGACGGCTCCTTCCACAATGTCGATTCCTCGGAGATGGCGTTCAAGATCGCCGGGTCCCTCGCGTTCAAGAAGGCTGCGCTGTCGGCCAAGCCGGTCCTTCTCGAACCGATCGCCGAGATGGAGGTAGTCATCCCCGAGGAGAACGTCGGGGACATCATCGGGGATCTCAACGGGCGTCGCGGACGGGTCCTTGGCGTGGACGCCCTCGGGAAGAGCCAGGTCGTCCGGTGCCAGGTGCCGTTGGCGGAGGTCCTGCGCTATTCGTCCGACCTTCGTTCGATCACCTCCGGGCGAGGACAATTTACAATGAAAGTGTCACACTACGAGGAGACCCCCGCGGTCATCGCGGAGAAGGTGATCTCCGAGTCGAAGAAGGAGATGGGGGAAGTGGAGGAGGAGTGAAAAGTCCCGGCGGCGCGCCGTCCGCGAAGGACCTCACCGAGGAGCGGTCGATCGGCGAGGACGAGTTCAGCTCGATCGCCGCGCAGGTCGCCCGGCTCTCCGTGCCCGAGAAGGTGGAGTTCGCGGGCAAGGGGAACCGGGAAGTCCGCCGGATATTGTCGCGGGACGCGAGCAGCATGGTGGCCCGCGCGGTGATCGCGAGCCCGAAACTGACGGAGGACGATATCATTTCGTACGCGGCTTCCTCCCTGACCCACGGGGATGTGCTCCGGTTCATCGCCGACAGCCGGGAGTGGATCGCGAACCGGCAGGTGGTCACCGCGCTGGTTCTCAACCCGAGAACACCGCCGCAGGCCACGATCAGGTTTCTGAAGTCGTACCAGACCAGCGAGTTGAGGGTCCTGTCGCAAAACCGCAGTCTTTCGGCCGTGGTGCGGCAGGAGGCGAAACGGTTGCTGGCACAGCGCCACTAACCAGGGAGAACCGATGGCCCTCTTTAACTATGCGACCCGCGAACTGAGCGCCAAGATCGTCTATTACGGCCCGGGCCTCTCCGGCAAGACGACCAATATCGAGATGGTCCACAAGATGTTGCGGCCGGAGCAGAAGGGGAGGCTGATCTCCCTTCCCACCGAGACCGACCGGACCCTCTTTTTCGACTTCCTTCCGATCGAACTGGGGCAGATCAAGGGGTTCAAGGTCCGCTTCCATCTCTACACGGTGCCCGGACAGGTTTTCTACAACGCCACCCGGAGGCTGGTGCTCCAGGGCGTGGACGGCGTCGTGTTCGTCGCGGACTCCCAGCGGGAGATGATCAACAGCAACATGGAGAGCCTGAAGAACCTGACGGACAACCTCTCCTCCTACGGGAAGAAGCTCGAGGAACTCCCTTTCGTCCTCCAGTACAACAAGCGGGACCTCCGGAACGCCGCCCCCGTCGCGGAACTGGAAATCGCGTTGAATCCCCTGCACGTTCCCACTTTCGAGGCGGTCGCGCCCACCGGCAAGGGGGTGACCGAGACGCTGGTGGGGGTCTCCAGGATGGTCTTCGGCCACCTCAGGAAAACCCTTCTCATGCCGGGGGAGATGGCGGCCCACGACGATATCGGGGATCTTGCCGATGCGCGGATCCGGAAGACCTTCGCTACGCAGGAGGCCGAGCCTCTCGAGGAGATTTCCGATATCGAGGAAATCCGTGACGGGGCGGAGAAGGGGCCTGCATCACCCGCTCCCGCAGCCGACTCCGTCGCCGAAGTCGACCTGGAGCCGACCTCACTTCGGTCGACGGAAGCGCCGAAACCGTCCGTGGTGTTCGAGGAGCTGTCGGAGATCGAGGTGGAAGCCCCCGTGAAGGCGGCCAAGCCGGCTCCCCCGTCCTTGACGGTCTCCGCCGCCGACGAGGGATCGGGACTCACGTTTCTCAAGTTCGAGGCTCCCTTCATCGCTCCCGGCGGACAGGCCGTCCTGCCGGCGCTGTTCCTCGATCGGGCGGGAAACCCGGTCCGGCTGCGAATCCGGGTAACGATGGACGGGGAGTAGCGTGCCCGACGATTTCACCAGAAAAGCCGGGGAGATCCTCCGGTCGGCGAAGCCGATCGAGGAACGTCTGCGGGAATTTTCCGGGGAGCTGTCCGCCTGGCTCGGTGGGGGTTCCGTTTCCGTCCTCCTGTTCGATCGCGACAGCGAGGACTTCTATGTTCGCACCAGCACCCACCGCGTGACGCCGGGCGCTCCGGAATTCCACTTTCCGGCGGAGGGGACCCTCGAGGAACTCAGCCTCGCCGAGCATCGTCCCATCATCCTCTCGGAGAGGAAAAGGCCGGAGAACAGCCGCAAGCGGGGGACGGTTCTGATGTTCCCGCTCCTCTCCTCCGGGGAGCCGAACGGTGTGCTCGTCGTGCAGACGATCACCGAGGGGGAGATCTCCGAGGAGAAGCTTTCGACGGTCACCGACGCCGCCGTCCTGCTCTCGGACGCGGTGGGGGTGTCGCTGCGGGAGGAGTCCGCCGCCCTCCGGATGACGAAGATCGCGGCGATCAACGAGGCGGGGATCAACATCATCTCGACGCTCGACCTGTCGAGGCTTCTCAAGCTGGTGGCCACCTCCGCCTGCCTCATCCTCGAGGCCGAGACGTGCGTCATCCGTCTGCTCGACCCGGAAACCGGGAAGTACGGGATCCGCGAATATTACGGGATGAACACGGAAGGGGAGCAGAAGGACCTCTTCCTGATGGACAAGAAGGCGGTGACCGCCGTCCTGAAAGGGGAGCCGTCCGTGCTCGTGCGCGACGCAGCGCAGGAACCCGGCTGGCGCGACTTCGCCGGGGTCGCACGGACGCTCGCGTGCGTCCCCCTCCACGGCGACGGGGAGATTCTCGGGACCGTCACGATCTTCGACAAGTTTCCCCACAAGACGTTCTTCCCCTCCTCGTTCACCACCGACGACCTCGCCACGTTCGGGAAATTCCTGAAGTACGTCGAGAAGGCGGTCGTGAACGCGATCGCCTACGAGCGGAACGACCGGCTGAAGAACCTCGACGAGACGACCTCGCTCCCCACCCTCAAGTATTTCCAGGAGCGCCTTCTGCACGAGATCAGCCGCGCGAAGCGGTTCCAGCGGCGCCTCGTCCTGATGATCTGCGAGGTCCAATCGCATGTGCCTGCAGGGTCGCGTTCCCGCGCCAGTCGCGCGGACTGGGTGATGAAGCAGGTTGCGAAAGCGATCCGCGCCTCCCTTCGCGAATACGATATCGTGGCCCGAATCAGCGAGTCGAAATTCGGGATGATCCTGCCCGAGGCGGAGGACGGCAAGATCAGCGCGATCCCGCGCATCAAGAAGGCGATCGCCGCCGAGGCCGACGAGATCCGCCGCCGTGCCAGGGATGCGCGCGTCGAGGTGCGGTTCGGCCACGCCTCGTTCCCGGAAGACGGCGACGATCACGAAAAGCTGATCTTCAAGTCGAACATCCTGAAAAACTGAGGGACGATGCGGCCACCCGCCGGAACGATCATCCGCGCCGCCGTGGTCACCTTGTCCGACAGATCGTTCCGGAAGGAGCGTCCCGACGCTTCCGGCCCCGCCGTGGCGGAGATGCTCCGGTCGCTTCCGGCGGAGATCGCGCAGCAGGTGGTGATCCCCGACGAGATCCCCTTCATCCGACGCGCCCTTCTCCACTTCTGCGACGCGCTCGCGCTTGACCTGGTCGTGACTACCGGGGGAACGGGGGTCGACCCGCGCGACGTCACGCCGGACGCCACCCGGGAGATCCTCGACCGGGAAGTGCCGGGAATGGCGGAGGCGATGCGGGCGGAAAGTCTCAAGCGGGTGCCCGCGGCGATGCTGTCGCGCGCGGTGGCCGGGATCCGCGGGAAGACGCTGATCGTCAACCTGCCGGGAAGCCCCGGCGGCGCCAGGGAGAACCTGGCGGTTCTCCTTCCCGCCCTCCCCCACGCGATCGAAAAGATCCGCGGCGAAGGCGGCGACTGTGCCCCCCGTTCTTCCTAGAGCGGGGGTACCCCAGGGAGCGCATTTCGTACGGGAGTGGGGCGCCCCGCGAACCTAGTCGACGACGTCCTGGGGGATGGACGCCAGTCCATCGTTCATGGAGCCCGTCCGGTACCCCTTGATGTCCACGGAGACGTAGAGAAAGCCGTTCTTCCGGAACCGCTCGTGGATCGCCCCGGAGATCTCCGTCTCGAAGAGGCGCGGGATCTCGTCCGTCCCGACTTCGATGCGCGCCACCGTGTCGTGGACGCGCACCCGGTACTGCCGGAAGCCGAACCCCCGCAGCACCTCCTCGCACGCCTCCACGCGTCGAAGCGACTCCTCGTCGATCTTCGTTCCGTACGGAAAGCGCGAGGAGAGGCACGCGAACGAACCGCGGTCCGCCGTGGGGAGATCGAAGCGTCGGCTCAGGCGGCGAATCGCCGGTTTGCCCAGTCCGTTCTCGAGCAGAGGGCTGCGGACGGCGAGTTCCTTCGCGGCGCGGCGTCCCGGGCGGAAGTCGTGCCGGTCGTCGGCGTTCGATCCGTCGCACACGGCCGCGTACCCCTCCTCCCGGGCGATTCCCGCGAGGATCCCGAACAGCTCCTTCTTGCAGTGGTAGCAGCGGTTCGGCGGATTCGAGGAGAACCCGGGAATCTCCAGCTCGTTCGACTCGACGAGGCGGTGTGCGACGCCCCACGAGCGTGCGAGCCGCATGGCCTCCTCCCGCTCGGAGCGGGGATATGTCGGTGACGTGGCGGTGACGGCCAGGACCCGGGTTCCCATCGCCACCTTCGCGGCGTAAAGGAGGAACGAACTGTCCACCCCGCCGCTGAAGGCGACAACGGCGGACCCCATCCTGCGCAGTTCGGCGAGCATCGCCTCGTAGCGGTGAAGGTCGTCCGGCGTCGGTGCGTCCTTCCGCTTGTCAGCAGAGGAGTCCACGCCCGACCTCCTCGAAGTCCGGGTTGTCGGGCACGGTAACGAGTCGTTCTCCGACGGGGGAGATCTCGCGGATCTCGTACGGGCCGACCGACTCCGCCTTGCCGTACCGGGTGAAGATCCGGGAGAGCAGATCGAGGCGCTCTGCCTCGCTTCCGCCGAGGAGCGCCACGGAGGGCCCCGGGTGGCTGTGCGCGACGTAGACGGTGTCCCTTCCCCGGCAGAGGGCCTCGAGCCGGCGGTTCTCCTCCTCGCTTTTCGCCACGATCGCCTTCATCCCCCGGACGCGGAAATGGCGGCCCGCCTTCAGGAGGAGGACTTCGTGCATCCCGAAGGAAGGGTGGTGGTCGAGGAGGTCCCGCACCTTGATGGAGAAGGTCCGGTCGGTCAGCATGCATCCCCCCGCGGGGCACGGGTAATCGCCGATCTGGAACTCCTCCGCGAGCCGGATCTGCTCCTTGCGGGACCGCCCGGTGATGGCGAGCATCTTCTCCCGGTCCACCCAGCCTTCCCGCTCCGGCAGCGTGGGGGGAAGGTGGAGCGCGGAGAGGGGGCGAAGGATGATCCCCGCGCAGCCGCTGTGCTTCTCGATGCCGCGGAGCGCGTCGTCCCGCTGGGACATCGGCCGCTGCCCCACGACCTCCCCGGTGACGAGGAAGGAGGCCCCGATCTCCTCCATGAACGCCTTCGCTTTCCGCAGGGTGAAGATCCGGCAGTCGATGCACGGGTTCATCGCCGATCCCCGGCCGTGCCGGGGGCGCTTGACGATCTCGAGGTACTCCTCGCCCTTCGAAACGGTCCGGATCGGGATTCCCATCCCCACCGCGACCTCCTGCGCCGCCGAGCGGCATCCGTTCCCGTTCCCCGGACCCCTGTGGGAGCAGGTGCAGAACGGCGAGGTGAAATGGATCGCGTGAAGCTCGATTCCCTGGTCCCCGACGATGCGGGCCGCCAGGGTGCTGTCGAGCCCGCCCGAGAGGAGGATGACCGCCTTCCGTGGGGGAGAGAGCGTGGCGGGGAGGTTCATACGGCGCAACTCCGCCCCTGATCGTATTCGGCGGCCGACAGCGGCTCCGTGATCCGGGGATGGTCCCCGCACGCGGGGCACGACCGGTCGCGGACGACCGCGAGGCACGACACCTCGTTCGAAAGCGTGTCGATGGTCAGCAATTTCCCCCCGGGCGACGGTGCGGCGAACGAGAGCAGCTTGATCGCCTCCATCGCCTGCCATGCCCCGACGACGCCCGCCGCCGCGCCGACGATGCCGGCCTCCGCGCACCCGGGGGAATCCTTCCGCGAGGGAATCCGGGGGATCACGCACCGCAGGCAAGGTCCCGCGCCGGGGACGACCGTGAGCATCTGGCCGCCGAACCGCAGGACCCCGGCGTGGACGAGCGGCCGGCCGGTCACCACCGCCGCGTCGTTGCACAGGTACTTCGTCGGGAAGTTGTCGCTGCCGTCCACGACGGCGTCGTATTTCCGGAACAGCGCGCCGGCGTTCGCCGCGGTGAGGGCCTCCGGGTACGCGTCGACCGTCAGGTCCGTCCGGAACGCCCGCAGCGCCGCCGCCGCGGATTCGGCCTTCAACTGACCCACGGCGTCGGACCGATGGATCACCTGGCGATTGAAGTTGGTGATATCCACCCGGTCGTCGTCGATCACCCCGATCCGTCCGATTCCCGCGGCGGCGAGATAGAGAAGGGCGGGGGACCCCAGTCCGCCGGCGCCCACGACGAGCACGGACGACGCGAAGAGCCGCTCCTGACCGGCCTCCCCCAGTTCCTCGACAAGGATGTTCCGGCTGTACCGCAGCGTGTTTTCTCCTGACCAATCCATCAAAACATTATACATTATGGGCAGGGGACAGACTTTCCCGCAGTGGGAGGACACTCCTACCCTTCATCCCGGGGTTGAACCAGGAATGTCCCCCCCTGGCAGGAATGTCCCCCGAAAGCGACTGCACATGTGATGCTGGCTTGTGGGTTGTGGGCAGGGGACACACCTTCCCTGCATCCCGGGGAACACCAGGTATGTCCCCTGAAAGCGCCTGCACCTTACAGGGGCCTCCACCTGCCGTTCCCTCTGCCGCAAACACCCCCCTGTGGCCGGTGTCGGGGGTGACGCAGTATACAGGAGGGTATTTTGCCGATCGACGTCGAGCCGATCCGGGCCGAGGAATTCCCGGTCACCCGGGAATTCCTGTACTTCAACCACGCGGGCGTCTCGCCCATCCCGGCGCGCTCCGCCGAGGCCGGGATCCGCATGCTGCAGTTCGCCCGCGACGAGGGGGCGTTCCGGCTTCGAAAATGGGAGGAACTGGCGAACGAGACGCGGGGCCGGTTCGCGCGGATCATCGGCGCCTCCCCGGACGAGATCGCCTTCGTCAAGAACACCTCCGAGGGGCTTTCCTTCATCGCCGCCGGTTTCCCCTGGAAGGAAGGGGACAACCTGGTCACGTCGAACGTCGAGTACCCTTCCAACGTGTACCCCTGGCTCCGGCTCCGGACGCGCAACGTCGAAGTCCGGATGGTCCCCGCGCGGGAGGGGAGGGTGCGCAAGGAGGACCTGTTCGACGCCTGCGACGGGAAGACCCGCCTGATCACCCTCTCGTCCGTGGAGTTCGCGAACGGCTACCGGAACGATCTCCCGGGAATCGGGGAGTATTGCCAGAAGCACGGGATCTTCTTCTGCGTGGATGGTATCCAGTCCGTGGGCGTGCTCCCGATGGACGTGAAGTCCTTCGGGATCGACGCCCTCTCCGCCGACGGCCACAAATGGCTCCTTTCGCCGGAGGGGATCGGCGGCTTCTACATCTCGCGGGACGTCATGGAGATGGTCGAGCCGGTGATCCTCGGGTGGCACTCCGTGAAGAACCGGTTCGACTTCGAGAATTACGACTTCCGCCTTTCCCCCGACGCCCGGCGGTACGAACCGGGAAGCATGAACACGATCGGCCTGTCGGCGTTCAACGCCTCGCTCGATCTCCTGCTGTCGATCGGCGTGGACCGGATCTGGGACCGCGTGCGCCGGCTGACGGAGCGGATCCGCGAGATGGCGGCAGCGGAGGGTTGCAAGGTGATCTCCCCCGACCATCCCGAGGAGCGGTCGGGGATCGTCACGTTCCGCGTCCCGGGGGCCGACAACGCCGCCCTCTGGCGGGCCCTCCTGAACCGGAAGGCGGTCTGCTCCCACCGGGCGAAGGGGATCCGCGTCTCCCCGCACTTCTACAACACCCCGGAGGAGATCGACCGCTTCTTCGCGGTCCTGCGGGAGGAACGCTCCCGCGCGTAGGAAGAAAACATCCTGGTTAATTACGGCCGCCGGAGGGAAGTGATGAATTCGACCCCAGAACCCGTGGCGACCACATGGTCCGCAGGAGCCCGCTTCGTTCGCAAATATATGATCGGAATCTTTCTGGTCATCGGTCTAATCATCCTGTCCGTCTTCCTTGGTTTCAGCTACAAGGCCACCTCCCTGATCGAGAGTCAACTTCTCCAGGAGGGGCGGGCGTTCTTCCGTCAGATCGACCTGACGAGGGGATGGGTCGACCACCACGACGGTGTCTATGTCAAACTCGCGCCCGGGGTGGAGGTCAACCCATGGTTGATGCAGGTTCCCGGCTCGAAGGTTATCGTCACGGGCATGGACGGCGAGAAGTACACTCTCAAGCACTCTCCCATCGTGATCCGTGAGATCTCCCGGATGGCGGCCGAAAAAGGACTGTTCAAGTTCAAGATCACGAGCCTCGATCCCATCAACTCCGACAACGAACCCGATCCCTTCGAACGGGCATCCCTGGAAAAATTCGTTGGCGGATCCAGGGAGCATTTCTCCCTGGAAGAGAGCGGGCAGGAGATCCTCTTCCGGTACATGGCCCCGTTCGTTGTCGAAGAGTCGTGCCTTGAGTGCCACTCCTCCGGTAAGGGCGGGAAAACGTTGGGCGGGGTCAGCGTCTCGATTCCCGCCACTTCCGTCGTGCGCGAGATTCGACGGAACCGGAT
>Ga0208566_1001895_pt1 | contig 11621 bp, 12 predicted proteins | sample PL_2010_150m_FD_184159 | JGI IMG/M metagenome (GOLD analysis project Ga0208566, IMG submission 184159) | Freshwater microbial communities from Powell Lake, British Columbia, Canada to study Microbial Dark Matter (Phase II) - PL_2010_150m... | ecosystem: Environmental > Aquatic > Freshwater >...
TTGAATTCTCTGCACATGTTAAGAAAATCAATAAGAACTGGATAATAATATGGATGACCACTTTCTGTTGATTTTCCAATTCTTATTATTTGAGGTTTTTTTGTTTCAAAATCTTCTCTAGTTCTTAATCAAAATAAACAAAGTGCAATTGATTTTGATGATCTCATAAAGAAATTTCAAGGTACTGTACGCGGAATCATACTAGTCGGTTCAAATAATTACAATAAAGATTTTACAAAAAACCTTGTTCAGTTCTCAAAAACTTTCGGTTATCCAATATATGCTGACGGATCATCTTCATTAAGGTTTGGCAGTCACTCAAAAGAATATTTCATTGATAATTTTACAGCATTTGCCCGAATTAAAAACTTTCAGAAATATTTTGATCCGAAATTAATCATTCAGTTCGGAGGAACTCCTACATCAAATGTTCTGCTGGAATTTTTTAAGAACTCTAAAGCGGAGAAAATATTAGTTAACGAATTCGGAGATAGGAACGATCCATCCCATTCAGCAAAAAAAATCTTCGCAATTAATCCGACTGAATTTTGTTCTTTTATTCTAAAAAATATTGGAAGGAACATAAAGAGAGACAGTTGCTGGTTAATTGATCTTCAAGTAATGAATAATAAAGCAGCGGAATTAAAAAATGAATTGATCTACAATGCAGAATTCCCGTTCGAGGGAAGAATAGCTAATGAGTTGATCAATTCATTACCAAAAAAATCCAATCTGATGATCTCAAACTCGTTACCGATTAGAGATATAGATTTTTTCGCTTCCTCAAATAATAAGAACATAAATATTTTTTCAAACCGCGGCGCAAGTGGAATTGACGGAATAAATTCTACAGCACTTGGTATTGCAAAAACATCGAAAGATCCGACGTATCTTTTAATTGGCGATCTAGCATTCTACCACGATATGAACGGTCTTCATAATGCAATTAAATACAAAATCCCTTTAACCGTAATTCTTATTAACAATAATGGAGGAGGGATTTTTGAATCATTACCAATATCGGACTATAAAGAATTCCTTCTCGAAAATTTCTTAACACCGTTGGAACTTGATCTTTCTAAATTGGTTAAAGCTTATGGCGGAAAATTTAACCGCATTAAAAATTGGAAAGAATTTAGTTCTGTCATCAGTTCTTCGAAAAAAAATAAGAAGATCACAGTTCTTGAAATTCGTACTAATGCAAAAAAATCAAAGGGGCTAAGAGATAAATATTGGAAAGCTGTTTCAAACGAAGTAGATTTATATATAAATGAAATTAAAAGTTGACAATATTCAATTTAATCTTCTTATCAATGAATCCGAATTTAGTAATGAAAAAACGCCAATAGTTTTTCTGCACGGATTTACTGGAAGAGCCGCCGATTGGCAATTTATATTCAACAAAATTCCTCTCAATTTTTTTCCGATCGCAATTGATCTTATCGGACATGGTGAATCCGACTCACCGGAAAATCAAGATTACTATTCTTGTCATGCGATCGTTCGCCAAATTGATTCTATTATTGATCAACTTAATATTAAAAAATTTATTATTGCCGGTTACTCGATGGGCGGAAGAGCTGCTCTTGCTTATAGTTTCAAAAATCCTCAAAAAATTAAAGCCGTTATTTTAGAAAGCACATCGCCCGGAATTGAAGATTTCGGTCTAAAGAAAGAAAGAGTTGAATTTGATTTTCTTCTTTCAGATAAAATAAAAAACGAAGGTGTTGAATCATTTATAGAGTACTGGTTCAATATTCCACTTTTCGAATCATTGAAAAAACATCCGAACTTTAAAGCTGAAATGAAATTGAGGAATCAAAATAGTGCGGCGGGATTAGCAAATCTTCTTTCAAGTTTCAGCACCGGGTTGATGCCCAGCTTGTGGGGAAAACTTCCGTTGCTCGATTTTCCCGTTCTACTATTAAGCGGCGAGCTAGATGAAAAATACACTGATATTAACCATGAGATGAAAAATATATTGCCTAATGCTATTCAAAAATCAATTCCCCGATGCGGCCATAATGTTCACTTCGAAAAGCCGGAGCTTTTTACTAAATTTGTTTTAGATTTTTTAAATTCAATTGAAAGGTGAATATGATTTACAAATGGACTTCAGCTAAAAAATATCAAGATATTATTTATGAAAAGATGGACGGTATTGCTAAAATTACAATCAACCGTCCTGAAAAACGAAACGCATTCAGACCTGAAACAACTCTTGAACTTTATGAAGCATTCGCTGATGCGCGAGAAGATACCAGCATTGGTGTAATTCTTTTAACCGGTAAAGGTCCGGCAAAAGATAGTAAGTATGCATTTTGTTCGGGTGGCGATCAATCAATCCGCGGTAATAAAGGTTACGTTGGAAAAGATGGCGTGCCACGTCTTAATATTCTCGATGTTCAAAAACAAATTCGAAGTATTCCCAAACCTGTGATAGCACTCGTTGCCGGATATGCAATCGGCGGCGGGCATGTACTTCACGTTGTTTGCGATTTAACTATCGCTGCTGATAATGCAATATTCGGACAGACCGGACCAAAAGTTGGAAGTTTTGACGGAGGTTTTGGTGCCAGTTATCTTGCGCGAATTGTAGGACAAAAGAAAGCGCGTGAAATTTGGTATTTATGCCGTCAGTACAATGCTCAAGAAGCATTTGATATGGGATTAGTTAATAAAATTGTTCCGGTAAAAAAACTTGAAGAAGAAGGAGTCCAGTGGGCAAAAGAAATTTTAGAAAAAAGTCCGCTTGCAATTCGATTACTTAAATCCGCTTTCAATGCAGAGCTTGATGGACAAGCCGGGATTCAAGAACTTGCCGGCAATGCAACTTTACTTTATTACATGAGCGATGAAGCGCAAGAAGGCAGAAACGCATACAACGAAAAACGCAAACCGAATTTCAAAAAATTTCCTAGAGTGCCATAATTGTTATGATCCAAACACAGACAAATACAATTTCAAAATTTGATGCATGGATTCTTGCAAGCCGTCCAAGAACATTAGCTGCAGCAGTTATGCCAGTAATAGTTGGTAGTTCTATAGCTATCCGAGATGGCGTATTTCATCCAATAGCAGCCATTGTTGCATTGTTATGTTCACTGTTAATTCAGATAGGAACGAATTTGGTAAATGATCTTTTTGATTTTTTACATGGAACTGATAAAAAAGATAGAATTGGTCCGCAACGAGCAACCGCTTCAGGTTTATTATCCAAGTATGAAATGAAACTTGGAATTTATTTTACGTTTGGATTGAGTTTCATTTTTGGATTATATCTCGTTTATCTTGGCGGAATTTTCATTTTACTAATTGGAATTTTTTCTATTGTTGCCGGCATAGCTTACACCGCAGGACCATTTCCGCTTGCTTACAACGGTCTTGGTGATATTGCAGTATTTATTTTTTTTGGATTTGTCGGTACAGTCGGAACATATTATGTACAGGCAAGTGAAATTACTGCACTGGTATTTTGGTCATCAATTCCGGTGGGTGCCCTTATAACAAATATTTTAGTTGTAAATAATTACCGCGATCGGGAAGAAGATCACTCAAACGGAAAAAATACACTTGCCGTTATCTTTGGCGAAAGGTTTGCACGTATTCAGTATGTTTTTTTTATGATCCTTTCGTATGCAATTCTATTTGTCGTTTATTTCACATTTAAGAAAAGTCTTTTGATCTTTCTTCCTCTCCTTTCCCTTCCATTATCAATCAAATTAGTGCGAATGATTTTTACTTTACGCGGTAGAGAACTGAATAAGACACTTGAACTAACGGCTAAATTATCTGCCTTGTACGGTTTGCTCTTTGCAGCCGGAATTCTTTTATGATAATAAAAGATTTCAAATACTTCCCTTTTTCGCTTCAACTAAAAATTCCTTTTCAATCTTCAGCTCAAATAATTAAACAAAGAAACGGATTTATTATTTCTCTACGTGATGAATTAGGAAATCAATCTTTCGGTGAAGCTTCACCTTTAATTAATTATAGTTCAGAATTAATGGATCAGGTAGCGATCACTTTAAGAAATCTAAGAAGCCAATTAATTGATATAAGCATTGAAGAAAGCCCGGATGATGTTTCTCAATCATTAAATAATTACAAACTTGTTCCGTCAGTTCGTTTTGCACTTGAACAGGCAATTTTATCTTTATTGATCATAAGAAATAAAAACTTCGTAAATCTATTCGTTGGAAACTTAAAATCTGAAATTAATGTAAATGCAGTGTTCGGATTTGAAGAAAGCATAAATATTTTATCAGAAATCGAGGGAAAAATAAACTCTGGTTATAACACAATTAAACTCAAAGTCGGCAGAGACAATTTTGAAGATGATCTTAAATTAATTGATGAAGTAAGAAGACGATTCGGCAAAAATATCTCTATTCGTTTAGATGCGAATGGAAAATGGGAATTTGAAGATGCAAAAAATTATTTAGAACAACTTTCTTCTTTTAACATTCAATACATTGAAGAACCGTGTACTAATTTGAATGACTTGATAAAACTTGCAGAAGTTTCACCAATTCCAATTGCCGTTGATGAATCGGTTCATATAATTGAAGATGCCTTGGAAATAATTAATAATTCAAATATCGAATTCATAGTTTTGAAACCGATGGTTTTAGGAGGATTATTTTCCACCCTGAGAGTAATTAATGAAGCTGAGTTGAAAAATAAAAAAGTAATTATCTCATCTTCATTTGAAAGTGCAATTGGGAAAAGCGGATTGGTTTTACTTGCCTCAATTACAAATCATAATTTTGCTCACGGACTTGATACATCAGAATTTTTCGAGAAAGATATTTGTGCAGATTCGTTCAAAGTGGAAAAAGGAAAGATTACTTTTACTCCCGAAAACTATCCGCCACAGTTTAATTTGAAGCTCACATGATTACAATAAGTAATAAAAAACATTGGCTAATTGAACAAGCGGCAAAACGCCCAAACGACAGAGCAATCCTAACAGAGCAAAGTTTTGTTTCATATCAAAAATTTTTTGAAGCGAGCAATCTGACAGCTAATTATCTGCTAACATTAAATATTAAAAAGAATGATCATGTTGGGATTTTATGCAGACACACTTATGATTTTTTTGTATTAGTAAATGCACTATGGTTTATTGGAGCTATTCCTGTTCCTCTAAATTCAAGAAAGACAACAAATGAAATTGAAAATGAAATTCATCTTGCCGATATAAATTTTTTAATTGTTGACGAAACAATCTCTTCTCAGTTTTCAGAGATTAACTTTATTAATAAGATTCAGATAAAACTTGAAAATGTTTTCAAATCACAAATTATAAAATCCATTTTTCCCAATTTGCCATTCTCAATTCTCAATTGCTCTTTAATAATGTTTACATCCGGCAGTACAGGAAATCCAAAAGCAGTGGTTCATACATTTCAAAGTTTGTACGAAAGTATCCAAGCATTAGATTCTTTCGCTCAATTATCATCAGGGGATATTTGGCTCGCCTCATTACCGTTATATCATATCGGTGGATTCATGATTCTTTGCCGGTCATTGCTATCTGGTAGTTTAGTTGTATTCCCTGCATCTCCAAAATTTGAAGACATCAATCAAACAATCAAACAGTCAGACCCTACACATATTTCATTAGTGCCCACAACTCTAGATCGTTTACTCAAAGAGAATGTTTCTCCCAGCAAAAATCTCAAATATGTTTTTCTTGGAGGCAGTCCTTCTCAAACCGAATTAATTACGGAAGCTATAAAAAAATCATGGCCGATAGTAAAAGTTTACGGCTCAACGGAAACGTGCTCTATGATAACAGCACTTCATCCAGATGAAATAAAACCTAAGCCTAATTCGGTTGGAAAACTTCTTGGCAAAAATAAGATCAAGATCATGAACGAAAGTGAGAATGATTTAGGCGAAGTTGCTGTTTTTTCGAAATCACTTTTTAAGGAATATTACAACGATCTGCCAACAACTAACAACAAACTAAAAAATAGTTGGTACCGTACTGGTGATTTCGGGCGAATAGATAATGAAGGTTATCTTTATATTGAATCTCGCCGGGACGATCTGATAATTTCCGGAGGAGAAAATATTACTTCATATGAAGTTGAATTAGCAATAAAAAAACATCCATTTGTTAAAGATGTATTTGTGTTCGCTCTTCAAGATAAAAAATGGGGACAAATCGTTTGCGCCGCAATTGTATCAGAAACTATTTCAGAAGATGTGATAAAAGATTTTCTTAAAGAGAAAATTGCTTCGTATAAAATTCCCAAGCGTTTTTTTATAATCAATGAAATTCCAAGAAATGAAATGGGAAAAGCAAATAGAGCTGAGTTATTAAAACAACTTAAGCTAAGTTAGTCTTCAACATATCGTAACATTCCTTTGGCAACTCAATCTTTTTAAATTGTTCTTTCAATACACATACATGAACAGTCTTAGCAATTGCTGTAAATGTGCCATCATCTTTGTAAAATTTATAACTTATTTCAAAAGAAGAATCTTTTAGAAGACTAACAATAACATCAATGCGAAGTTCATCACCAACTCTTATTGGTCTAACATAATCGGCTTCGGCATGAATGATCGGCAAGATGTATTCCTTATCAAAAAAATAATCTCTTTCGGTGTGAAAACTTCTCATAAGATCTTCGTATGCGGCGTGAACGTATTTAAATAAACTTGCATAAAAAATAATCCCTGCCGGATCGGCATCATAAAAATAGACTTTCACTTTTGTCGTGAACATTGTTTTTCTCTTTTATTACTGTAAATTTAATCAACTCTTATCCATTTCACATTAACTTTTTTGTGATTAATTTGGTACAAAATTATATCTAACAAATGCGAGTAATTAAAATCAAATACCTTTTAGCAATAATATTTTTGATCATTCCATTTTTATTATCTGCGCAAAGTGAAATCAAAAGAGAATATTATTCAAGCGGTAAACTGAAATCCGAAGGAACTTATGTTAACGGAGTAAAAACCGGGATCTATAAAGAATATTATGAAAGCGGAAAACTTTGGAAGGAATGGAATTTTGAAAATGGAAAGGAAGAAGGACTTTCAGTTTGGTATTTCGAAGATGGTAAGAAAAGTATGGAATGGAATTACCGCAGCGGAAAGCTCGAAGGGAAATCCAAATGGTATTATGAGACAGGTGAGCTTTGGGCAGAACCGATTTACGTGAATGATGTTCAAGACGGTTTTAGCAACACTTATTATAAAAGCGGTAAACTTCAGGCGGTCTGGAATTACAAGAACGGTAAACTTAATGGTGAATCAAAAATATTTTTTGAAAATGGAAATGTTGAAGTAGACCGTAATTATATTAATGATAAACTTGAAGGGAAAAGCAAAGTCTATTATGATTTTGGAACGATCGCTTTGGATGCTAATTACAAGAACGACCAACTCGATGGAATCTCTTACCTCTATTATCCCGATGGCAAGATTAAAGTAATAGATACCTACGAAAACGGTCTGATCATTAAGCGCGAACGTTTTGACTACGGTGCTAAAGTTAGTAAAGTGGAAGAGAATTTTGATGAATACTGGGATGAAGGAACATTAAAAAGAAAAGTTACTTTTCATGATGGAAAACTTGACGGGTTGATAAAAGAATATTATGCCAGCGGATTCATCAAAGCTGAGTTAAATTATAAGCACGGTTCTTTAGAAGGCGAAAGTAAATATTACAACGACGGCGGAACTCTTGCAGAGATTGCACAATACATTAGCAATATGAAGAACGGGATATCAACAAAATTCAATAAAGAAGGCGTTAAAACATCGGAGGACAATTACACAAATAATTTGCGCGAAGGTTCTGCAAAAACATTTTATCCAAGCGGAGAAGTTGAATCCGAACAGATTTACAGAAACGACAAACTAAACGGAATTGTAAAATTCTATTCAAAGTCCGGATTGCTAAATGCTGAAATAGAATATCTTAATGGATTGAAAGACGGAATTACAAAGTATTATTTCCCGAGTGGCAATGTTTCTGATTTCCGGACTTACAAAAATAATTTGCTCGATGGAAAATGTTTTACCTACGATGAAAGTGGGAAAATTATTTCATCAACTGAATATAAAGAAGGTGAACTGGTTAAATAATTTTTTTGATAACAAACTGATTCATAAACTCACTTCCGAATGCAAGTGACGGAGTATAAGTTCCAGGTTTAAGAGTATTTTTCAAAACTCTCTCTACGCTTTCAGCCGCTCCAATTGCAGTTAGATTGTATCCTTCCATAACTTGATAAACTTCTTCAATCATTTTCCCTTTTGAATTTTCTACTCTGCCCCATATATACGTTTTAGTCGAATCACGTTTGGATTTATTAGGACCAGTTAAAGTTTTTTTCATGAAAATCGCTACAATGTTTTTTATCAAAGGTACTTTTAAAATTTTCAAGAATAACAAAAAAAGTGATTTTGATTTAACCATTAATCTTGGCAAGGCAATATAAACTTCAACATTTGGAATTTTTGTTGATTGATATGAAGAATAAACATCGCCCCATGGAATTGAAATTCCGCAAAATGAAAATTTTTTTGTTTTTATATCAATAGTATACTCGCCTATTCTTGATTCAATCAATTTTCCATCACGGCGTATTCTTCCGGTTCCACCAAGAAATTCCAGAGTTGTTAACCAAGTGCCTCTGGAAATTTTTCCGCCCTTGTTGGAAAATCCTAATTTCAAATGGGTTGCATCGGGCATTCGCTCGCTTAATCGCTTTGCAAGACAATCAGTGGGAATAATATCGAATCCAACACTCGGTAAGAATACAACTTCTCTCTCCTTCGCTTTTTGATTCAGATAAAATGCAAGATACATTGCGGGAATCTCACCGGTTATATCAAGATAGTTGCATTTGCATCGTAAGCAAGCTTCCATCAATTCTTTTGCTGTGAACTTAAAAGGTCCCGCACAATTTAGAACTGTGTGGATACCGATTAGAACTGTATCTAGTTTATCACTATCATAAAGATCAACTGCTCTATATTCACAATCATATTTGTGAGAAAGCTCTTTCAATGCGGATTCATTTCTTCCGGAAAGAATTGGTTTTATACCTTTAGAAATCAGTTCTTCAATAATTAACTTCGCAGAGTATCCGTTCGCTCCGTAAACTAAAACAGTTGGTGATGTTACTTTCATTATTAAGCTTTCAATTTTTGATGTGACATAATAAATAAAGCTTTTGAATCTTTCAATTCGTTTACAAACTCAATATCCATCTTAAATGAGAAATAATTAAATTAATATTGAAAGAACGAGAAAATATCGGAATAATCTTTGTAAGCTTTATAGTCTTAATAATTTATTAATCTATTATTAACAATTTAGTAATAGGTAAATTCTATTTTTGTAGTGGTTTTCCAAACAATTAATAAATAATCCATGCATAAGAAAAAAATTCTTTTCATTTGCGGATCGCTTAATCAGACTTCGATGATGCACCAAATCTCGCAACACTTGCAAGATATTGATTGCTTCTTTACGCCATACTACACCGATGGATTTATAAACTATCTTGTTAGCATTGGTTATATAAAGTTTTCAATACTCAACGGCCAATTCCGGCTGAGAACAGAAGATTACCTTCGTAAAAATAATCTTAAACTTGATTACCGCGGAGTCAGCTATGATTATGATTTGATATATACATGCGCTGACTTGATCATGCCTAAAAACATCCGCAAGAAAAAAGTAATTCTTGTTCAGGAAGGTATGACCGATCCGGAAACATTAATGTTTCATCTGGTTAAGTATCTCAAACTTCCGCGTTGGCTTGCAAGCACTTCAACAATGGGAATGTCGGATCAATATACTTTATTCTGCGTTGCTTCCGAAGGTTATAAAGATTTTTTTATCCGCCGGAAAAGTGTTAACCCGGAGAAAATTATTGTAACCGGAATTCCGAACTTTGATAACCTGCAGCAATTTGCAAAAAGCGACTTCCCGCATAGAAATTTTGTGCTTGTGGCAACTTCCGATGCACGCGAAACTTATAAAATCGAGAATAGAAAAAAATTGATTAAAGATTGTGTCCGAATTGCAAATGGCCGTCAGCTTATTTTCAAACTGCATCCAAACGAAAATATTGAACGCGCAACACAAGAGATTAATAAATATGCACCCGGCGCCATGATCTATACAAGTGGAAATATCAATTATATGATTGCCAATTGCGATGCATTAATCACTCAATTTTCTAGTACGGTTTATGTCGGCATTTTGTTCAATAAAGAAGTTCATTCTGCTTTTAATATTGAAGAGCTGAAACGATTGATGCCAATTCAAAATAACGGAACATCTGCAGAAAAAATTGCACAGATTGGTAAACATTTGCTTGAATATCAAAATGTTTCGTTAAATGAGATTCGCAAAAAGTTTGAGTATAATTCTAATTTAAAATGAAAATCATTACAATCATACAAGCACGAATGTCATCAACCCGGTTGCCGGGTAAAGTGATGCTGCCGCTATTAGGTAAACCACTTTTGATCCGTATGATTGAACGTGTTAACTTATCAAAATTTGTTGGCGATGTAATAGTTGCTACATCAACAAACACCGATGATGATGAGATTGAAATTTTATGTAATCAAAATAATTTGATTTGTTCCCGCGGACATTTAACAGATCTTCTCGACAGGCATTACCAAGCTGCAAAACAATTTAGCGCAGATGCTATAGTAAAAATTCCGTCCGATTGTCCCCTCATTGATCCTAAAGTGATTGATAAAGTTATTGAGCATTACATTAATTCCGATGAGTTTGATTTTGTAAGTAATCTACATCCGGCAACTTATCCGGATGGAAACGATGTTGAAATATTTTCTTTCGAATCACTTGAGTGCGCATGGAAAGATGCAACAAAAGATTACGAACGTGAGCATACTACCCCGTTTATTTGGGAACACCAAGATGTTTTTTGTGTTGGAAATGTTACTTGGGAAACCGGGTATGATTTTTCTTCCACTCATAGATGGACAATTGATTTTCCGGAAGATTACGAGTTCATAAGAAAAGTTTATGATGAGCTCTATTCAAAAAATCCCGCTTTTAGTCTAAACGATATATTAACTTTGTTGAAACAAAAACCGGAAATCGCAGAAATAAATCAGCAGTATCTCGGTAAATACTGGTACGAAAACCATCTTGATGAATTAACTCACATAGACGAATACAAAAATAAAATCAAACGAAATGGATAAAAAAAAATTAAAAGAACTTGAGAAGACGGCTTTACGTGTACGCGAACATATTATTCATATGAGCGGCAATGGCGGATGTTTTATCGGCGCATCATTATCATGTACCGATCTTATCGTTTATCTCTACAAAGAATTTTTAAATGTCTCACCAAAAAATTTTCAAGATCCGAAACGCGATTATTTTTTCCTATCGAAAGGACATGATGTTCCCGCTCTTTACGGTACATACGTTGAACTTGGCTGGCTTGAAGAAGAAAGATTAAAGAATCATCTTAAAACAACCGACAACATTTACTGGCACCCAAATAGAAATATTCCCGGCATTGAGTTTCATTCCGGTTCACTCGGACATAATCTTTCTGTTGCAATGGGCGTTGCAATGGATTGCAAGC
>Ga0208566_1001898_pt1 | contig 11608 bp, 8 predicted proteins | sample PL_2010_150m_FD_184159 | JGI IMG/M metagenome (GOLD analysis project Ga0208566, IMG submission 184159) | Freshwater microbial communities from Powell Lake, British Columbia, Canada to study Microbial Dark Matter (Phase II) - PL_2010_150m... | ecosystem: Environmental > Aquatic > Freshwater > Lake...
TATTTAGGTACCCGAAATATATGAAAACGTTGTTATTAGTAGATGGCTCATCCTACCTGTATCGTGCCTTTCACGCCATGCCAGACCTAAGAAACAGTCACAATGAACCCACTGGGGCGATTCAAGGTGTGCTAAACATGTTACGGCGCTTACACAAAGACTACCCATCAGATTATAGCGCGTGTATTTTTGATGCAAAAGGTAAAACTTTTCGCGATGATATTTACGCTGAATATAAAGCCAATAGAGCCTCTATGCCAGACGATTTGCGAGCGCAAGTAGCGCCTCTGCATGAAGCAATCATAGCCATGGGATGGCCTTTGATTATGGAAAACGGGGTGGAGGCTGATGATGTAATTGGCGCACTGGCAAAACAAGCTGAGCGTGAAGGTGTACGCGTAATTATTTCTACTGGCGATAAAGATATAGCGCAACTGGTGAACGAAAATGTAACGCTGGTGAACACTATGCCTAACGCATTTAGACGTGGTGATGAAGTACTAGATATTGCCGGAGTGGAAAATAAATTCGGGCTACCACCTAGTCTTATTGTGGATTACTTGGTATTGATTGGTGACACTTCAGACAATGTACCAGGCGTTGAAAAAGTCGGGCCAAAAACTGCAGTTAAATGGCTGAAGCAATATGGTTCTCTAGATAATATTGTGGCCAATGCCGATGAAATTAGTGGTGTTGTTGGCGAGAATTTACGTAAAGCTTTGCCGTGGATCCCAACCGCACGTCAGCTCATCACTATCCGTTGTGATGTGGGTATTCAAGAGCAACTTAGCGACCTCTCACCACAAGCCATGGACAAACCAAAGCTGGCTGAGTTGTTTGACCGCTTTGAATTTAGAAGCTGGCGCAAAGAGTTAGACAATATGTCTAATGGCACTCCTCACGTAAGCACATCAACCCCGAAATCATTAGTTAGCGCCAGCACCATCGCGCAAACGCAAACCACGGACATGTTCGCCGTGACACAACACGAAGCAAATACTAGTCGCAACTATGAAACTATATTAAGTGAGCAGCAATTAGATTATTGGCTAGCCAAGCTACAAAATTCGCCGTTAATCTGCGTAGATACTGAAACAACATCTCTAGATCCAATGAGCGCAAAACTAGTCGGTTTATCTTTTAGCGTAGCAGCAGGCTGCGCTGCATATTTACCATTAAAACATGATTATTTTGATGCTCCGGACCAACTCGATTTTTCCACTAGCCTAAATAAAATAAAACCCATTTTAGAAAATCCGTTAATTAAAAAAGTTGGGCAAAATTTAAAATATGATCAACATGTGCTGGCCAACCATGGCATCACCTTGCAAGGCGTTGCCCACGACACCTTGCTTCAGTCTTACGTGTTGGAGTCACATAAAACCCATGGCATGGATGATTTAGCTGAGCGTCATTTAGGGCTAAAAACCATAAGTTTTGAAGATGTGGCGGGCAAAGGCGCCAAGCAAGTGACTTTCAACCAAGTGACGGTTGAAGTGGCCGCTGAATATGCGGCAGAGGATGCTGACATCACCTTGCAATTACATCAAGCCTTACACCCGCAAATTGCTGCCGATGCTAAATTGAACTTTATATACAGTCAGATCGAAATCCCGAGCTCTAACGCCCTATTCACCATAGAGCGAAATGGCGTTTTGATTGACCGTGATATGCTTAATATTCAAAGTAATGAAATTGGCATGAAATTAATTGCACTGGAAAACCAAGCCTACGAACTAGCTGGTCAGCCATTTAATTTAGCATCTCCCAAACAGTTGCAGGAAATTCTATTTGGGAAACTGGGCATTAAGCCGCTTAAAAAAACACCCTCTGGCACACCATCGACCGATGAGGATGTACTCCAAGAACTAGCGCTAGACTACCCATTGCCCAAGGTGCTGCTTGAATATCGTGGCTTGGCAAAACTAAAGTCTACCTATACCGACAAACTGCCACGGATGATTAATCCGCACACTGGTCGCGTACATACCCGCTACAACCAAGCTGTGGCGATTACTGGGCGTTTGGCAAGCTCAGACCCTAATTTACAAAATATTCCAGTACGCTCAGCTGAGGGTCGCCGTATACGCGAAGCTTTTATTGCGCCAGCTGGCAGTGTGATTATTTCGGCCGATTATTCACAAATTGAGCTGCGCATTATGGCCCATCTATCACAAGATGAAGGTCTACTTAAAGCCTTTGCCGCAGGCGAAGATATTCATAGAGCCACCGCCGCTGAAATTTTTGGCGTAGAACATGCGTCTGTTGACAACGAGCAGCGCCGCTATGCCAAAGTCATTAATTTTGGTTTGATCTACGGGATGAGTGCATTTGGTTTGGCGCAAAATCTTAATATTGAACGCAGCGCGGCACAAAGTTATATTGAACGCTACTTTGCACGTTATCCCGGCGTACGTGAATATATGAATAACACGCGTGATGCGGCAAAAAGCAAAGGTTATGTGGAAACCTACTTTGGCCGCAGGCTATGGGTGCCAGAAATTAATAGTAGTAATGGTCTACGCCGAGCCGGCGCTGAGCGAGCCGCTATCAATGCGCCGATGCAAGGCACCGCTGCGGACCTAATCAAGCTTGCGATGATTGCGGTAGCGAATTGGATTGAAGCCGAAAATTTGCAGAGTAAACTGATTATGCAAGTACACGATGAGTTGGTGCTAGAAGTGCCTGAATCTGAATTAGAAATGGTTAAAATCAATTTGCCGCAACTGATGCAACATGTGGCAAAACTTGACGTACCGCTTCTAGCTGAGGTTGGTGTCGGTAAGAACTGGGAAGCTGCCCATTAATTAATAATGCTTTAAACTTGAAAAAAATGAACACATTCGGAATCTACATTATTGGCGATGAAATTCTCTCCGGAAAACGCGAGGATAAGCATTTACAACAAGCCATTTCTATCCTGCAAGCACGAGGCCTAACATTATCTTGGGCCCGTTATTTGGGTGATGATCCCGCGTTATTAACCTCAAGCTTCAAGCATAGCTTTGCTAATAACGATATCGTATTTTCATTTGGAGGTATTGGTGCCACGCCAGACGATTTGACGCGTCAAGCTGCTGCCGATGCTTTGGGGCTCCCCATCTCACGCCACGCAGAGGCGGTAGCGGAAATTGAAGCGCAGTTTGGCGTAGAGGCCTATCCTAAGAGAGTATTAATGGCCGATTTTCCGCTGGGCTCTGCGTTGATCCCAAACCCAGTGAATCGCTGTGGCGGCTTTGCCATTCAAAACCATTATTTTTTGCCGGGATTTCCGCAAATGGCATGGCCAATGATGTCATGGGTGCTCGATACACATTATCAGCAGTTATTTAACACCCAGGTGAATAGTGAAGTGGCTATTAAAGTATTTGATGTGCCTGAAAGTCATTTGATTGATTTAATGCAAGTAATTGTCCAAAAATATCCCACACTAAAGCTTTTTAGCTTACCTAGCCTAAGTCCAAAGAAAACCATAGAGCTTGGAGTTAAGGGTGAGCTCAACACCTGCAGGCAAGCAATGACTGAAATTCAGTTGTATTTAGACTCTCATCAAATGGCGTGGCAACCGCTGGAAAGTTAATAGTCTGCGACTGGCATGTCCGGCAAGGCCAGCACGGCAAAAAAGCTGAGCGCGGCCATGGTGGAAACGTAGTAACCCACCCATACTAAACCGCCGTTATCCACAAGTAATTGAGAAATAAAAGGCGCAGTTGACGCACCTAGAATACCCCCTAAGTTGTAAGTTAAGCCTGCGCCAGTATATCTTACTGACACTGGAAATTGCTCGGGCAAGAAGGCGCCCATTGGGGCAAAGGTCACCCCCATCAATAGCAAGACTATAGACAAAAATATTGTGATGGCAAGCATTGAGCCACTACCCATTAAGGGGCTTAAAGCAAAGCCCACAAAGATTGCAAGCAAACAACCCGTCAATAATATCGGCTTACGCCCGAATACATCGCTCAAACGCGCTGCAACAGGCGTAATCAGGGCCATAAACATTACAGCTATACATAACATTTGTAAAAACTCCACGCGCGGAATATTTAAAGTTTTTGTACCGTAACTGAGGCAAAAAACAGTGGCTGTATAAAACAGGTTGTAACATACCGTCATCGCCAATGCGCCTAACAATACTGGACGAGAATGCAGGTTTAATAAAGTTTTAATCGGCGTTCTGTGCGTTCGATGTTGCGCTAAAGCTGCTGAAAATGCTGGCGTTTCCGCTAGTTTGAAGCGCACATATAAGCCAACGATTACCAACAAGGCACTAGCAAAAAATGGTAGGCGCCAACCCCACGCTTTAAATTCAGCTTCGCTTAAATAAAGGCTAAGCGCCAAAAAACTTAAGGTTGCCAGCAAAAATCCTATAGACGGTCCCATTTGTGGAAACATACCAAACCAAGCGCGCCTGCCTGCAGGCGCGCTTTCGGTAGCTAGCAAAGCAGCCCCACCCCATTCACCGCCCAACCCTAGGCCTTGACCAAATCTTAACAGGCATAGAAGTATCGCCGCCGAAGAACCTAAAGTATTATAGCCAGGCAAACATCCTATCAATAAAGTAGAAACACCCATCACTAGCAATGATGAAGCTAAGGTAACCTTACGCCCGATGCGATCCCCGAAATGGCCGAAAAAAATAGCCCCCAAAGGCCGCGCAACAAAGGCAATACCGAAGGTTAAGAAGGCGTTTAATGCCTGTGAAGCGGCATCTCCTGCCGGGAAAAATACTTGCCCAATCACCAAGGCGGAAGCCATTGCATAAATATAAAAATCGTAAAATTCAATCGCCGTGCCGATAAAGCTAGCAAAGGCAATATGCGTGGTGGATGGTAATTGTTGAGCGCTCACAAAGAAGCTTTCTAAGTAAAATTAAGTACTAAATATACGCGATTAGCCTCGCAACATAAACCAAACCAGATTAGTTTCTGCTGTATCCGTGCAATACCTCAAATCAACACCATGGTTTTTAATTACAAATTGACTATAAACTTCATTCCCAGTTAGCGCAATTGCGTATAAAATAGGCAGTTCGTTTTAACTACGCAAATCAAGAACATAAATCAGTGCAAATCGGCTCACACATCTTAAAAAACAATCTAGTCGTTGCTCCTATGGCAGGTGTGACTGACAGACCTTTCCGCCAGCTTTGTAAAAAAATGGGCGCAGGTTTAGCCGTGTCCGAGATGGTGACATCTAACTCGTTGCTTTATGGTAGTGAAAAGACCCTACGCAGAGCAAATCATGAAGGTGAAGTGGATCCCATCTCAGTGCAAATAGCTGGCTCAGACCCAGAAATGATGGCAGAAGCAGCCAAACACAACGTGGATAACGGCGCACAAATTATTGACATTAATATGGGCTGCCCGGCTAAAAAGATTTGTAATGTTATGGCAGGTTCAGCACTACTTAAAGATGAGCCCCTTGTAGCGAAGATACTCCGTGCAGTAGTGAACGCCGTGGATGTGCCGGTTACCTTAAAAATTCGCACTGGTTGGGATAAAAACAATCGCAATGCAGTACAAATTGCAAAAATGGCTGAAGATCTTGGCATCCAAGCCTTGGCTATGCATGGGCGCACGCGAGCTTGCCTGTATACAGGGGACGCAGAGTACGACACTATTGCAGCGGTCAAACAGGCGATTAATATCCCGCTGATTGCCAATGGGGATATCACCACACCAGAAAAAGCTAAATTTGTACTTGATTACACTGGTGCTGATGCCGTGATGATAGGCCGCGCCGCACAAGGTCGCCCATGGATATTTCGCGAGATTGAGCATTTTATTAAAACTGGCTCGCATTTACCACCGCCAGAAGTAACTGAAATTCGCTCAGTAATGCTAGAGCACCTGCATGATTTATACGATTTTTATGGCGAACTCACAGGCATGCGTATGGCGCGAAAACATATCTCTTGGTACACCAAGGGTTTAAAAGACTCAGCCAATTTCCGCCACAACATGAACACCTTGCAGACTATCCCGTTACAACTCGCAGCAATTGATGAGTTTTTTGATCATTTACAAAGCCGCGACAATCGCCTGCAGTACGAATTAGACGCGAGCGCGAGCAGTGAATTTTCAACGAATAGTTTAGTACTTAAGGTTGCCTAATGGATAAATGCGCCCTCGCTAACAGTGTCAAAGCTTCATTAGACCAATACTTTAAAGACTTAGATGGTCAACCGCCACACGCGATATATGACATGGTATTAAGTTGCATAGAAAAACCCTTGCTCGAATACGTCATGCAGTTTGCTGGCGGCAACCAAAGCAAAGCGGCAGAAATTCTAGATATTAACCGTAATACCCTACGTAAGAAACTCCAGCAGTACAACATTCAATAATCAACTTCTTTCAAGAGCTCCCACATGGCAACCATTAAACGCGCGCTGATCAGCGTGTCTGACAAAACTGGCATTATCGACTTCGCAAAAAAACTCTCTAGCTTAGGCATTGAAATATTATCCACTGGCGGCACAGCAAAACTATTTCGCGACAATCAAATTGCTGTGATTGAAGTCAGTGATTACACGGGCTTTACGGAGATGTTAGACGGTCGAGTTAAGACCCTGCATCCTAAAGTTCACGGTGGCATTTTGGGGCGTCGTGATTTACCTGAACACGTGGCAGCTATGCAAGCTGCTGGTATTCCTAATATCGACATGGTGGTGGTTAATTTATATCCATTTGAAGCAACCGTTGCGAACCCTGACTGCACATTAGAAGATGCGATTGAAAATATAGATATCGGTGGTCCAGCGATGGTGCGCTCTGCAGCTAAAAACTGGAAAGATGTAGCTGTGCTGACAGATGCAAGCCAGTATGCAGACGTCCTCAACGAGCTACAAAGCACTGGCGGCGGGGTCAGCCAAGCCACTCAGTTTGCATTAGCTGTGGCTGCATTTAACCGTATCAGCAATTATGATGGGGCGATTAGTGATTACTTATCCTCATTTAATGCTGATGGTTCACGTAGTGATTTTCCTGCTCAAAGTAATGCACGTTTTGTGAAGTTACAAGATTTACGTTACGGTGAAAACCCGCATCAGCAAGCAGCTTTCTATCGCGACTTATATCCAGCACCAGGTTCTTTGGTGACAGCCCAGCAATTGCAAGGAAAAGAATTAAGTTATAACAATATCGCTGATGCTGACGCGGCTTGGGAAACAGTGAAAAGCTTCTCCTCAACTGCCTGTGTGATTGTAAAGCATGCTAACCCTTGCGGCGTAGCCTTAGGCGCAGATGCGCTAGAAGCTTATAGCAAAGCCTTTAAAACCGATCCAAGTAGCGCGTTCGGAGGCATTATCGCATTTAATACCACTGTAGATAAGGTCGCCGCAGAAGCGATTAGCAAACAGTTTGTTGAAGTGCTGATTGCCCCAAGCTACACGGCTGAAGCATTAGCTATTTTTACAGCCAAAGCCAATGTACGCGTATTGCAAATTGCCTTACCTAAAGGTGGCACCACCCCTTTTGAGCAAGGCCGTAATGCACAAGATATCAAACGCGTAGGCTCTGGAATTTTGATACAAACCGCAGATAATCATGAAATCAGCCCGACTGAATTAAAGGTCGTGACTCAAAAACACCCAACACCACAGCAAATGGCAGATTTACTGTTTGCCTGGCGCGTGGCTAAATATGTGAAATCCAATGCTATTGTATTCTGTGGTGATGGTATGACGCTTGGCGTAGGGGCAGGTCAAATGAGCCGTGTTGATAGCACCAAGATTGCTGCCATTAAAGCGCAAAATGCTGGGTTGAGTCTTAAAAACTCAGTGGTTGCCTCTGATGCCTTCTTCCCTTTCCGTGATGGTATCGATGTGCTGGCTGAAGCTGGAGCTAGTTGCGTCATCCACCCGGGTGGTAGCATCCGTGACGATGAAGTTATCGCAGCAGCAGACGCACATGGCTTGGTCATGGTAGTGGCTGGCATTCGTCATTTCAGGCATTAAACACAGCATTCTCTAATCTCTTCGCGGGGAACGGCCAAGCTGGCATTAATAAAAGCATGTAAAGGTTTAGGTATGAAAATATTAGTCATAGGAAGCGGTGGTCGCGAGCATGCATTTGCTTGGAAAGTTGCCCAAAATAAAGAAGTAAGCCGTGTCTACGTCGCCCCAGGCAACGCAGGTACTGCAGTGGATCCTGACATGGTTAATGTGCCAATTACTAGCGTGCCAGACTTGCTGGCATTTGCGCAAAAAGAGCAGGTGAAACTAACGATTGTTGGCCCAGAGGCACCACTATCTCAAGGTGTGGTCGATGCGTTCCGTGCGGCCGGCTTAAAAATATTTGGTCCAACGCAAGCTGCAGCACAACTAGAGTCCTCTAAAGATTATGCTAAAGCCTTTATGCTTAGACATCATATTCCTACCGCGGCTTATGCGACGTTTACCGATGCGACCCTCGCTCATGCCTACGTAAAACAGCAAGGTGCCCCTATTGTAATTAAAGCCGATGGATTGGCGGCAGGTAAGGGTGTCGTCGTCGCCATGGCTGAAGAAGAGGCGCATGCTGCAATTGACGCCATGCTTTCAGATAACAAGCTAGGTAGCGCAGGTGCTCGCGTAGTGATTGAAGAATTTTTAACTGGTGAAGAAGCCAGCTTTATCGTGATGGTAGATGGTAAAAATATCTTAACGTTGGCCACTAGCCAAGACCATAAAAGATTAGGTGATAAAGACGAGGGGCCTAATACCGGGGGCATGGGTGCTTACTCTCCTGCTCCCATAGTCACCCCAGAAATACACGCCAAAGTACTGCGTGAAATCATACGCCCGACAGTTGAGGGCATGGCCAAAGATGGCATCCCATACACTGGGTTTTTATACGCAGGCTTGATGATTTCACCTAATGGCGATGTCAAAACACTAGAATTCAACTGCCGTATGGGAGACCCAGAAACTCAACCGATTATGCTACGCCTGAAAACTGACTTAGTAAGCTTGGTTGAACATGCTATTGATGGCACACTCAATCAAGTGGAGGCTGAGTGGGATAGACGTACCGCACTAGGTGTAGTCATGGCGGCCGCCAATTACCCAGACACACCGAGACTCGGTGATGAAATTACTGGCTTACCAAAAAATCTAGTTGATGCGTATGTATTCCATGCGGGGACTACCCTTAGTAGTGATGGCAAAGTTCTAACCAATGGCGGACGCGTTCTTTGCGTGACAACTTTGGGTGAAACTGTGAAGTTTGCCCAAAGTCGTGCCTACCAAATCGCAGATGAGATTAAATTTGATGGTGCCCAATACCGACGCGACATCGGCTTCCGCGCAATTAAAGGCTAGTAATTAGTGAACCGTTCAACCCAAGTAAGCGCCATCAATACACAAGCAGTTTTTACTTATCTGCAAGGTTTACAAGCACGTATTGTGGAAGCCTTAGAGATGGTAGATGGCAAAACTTTTTTACATGATAGCTGGCAGCGTCCTGAAGGGGGCGGGGGCACTTCCTGCTTATTAGAAGAAGGCAATGTATTCGAACGTGCTGGCGTTGGATTTTCACATGTGATTGGCAACAAGCTGCCGCCTTCCGCTAGCGCAGCACATCCCGAAGCCGCTGGTCGCGCTTGGGAAGCAATGGGGGTATCGCTGGTCTTTCACCCACGCAATCCCTATGTACCTACCGTACATATGAATGTGCGTTTCTTTGTGGCCAAAGCGCCCAACAATCCAGACTCAACGATCGATGCTACCGACATTTGGTGGTTCGGCGGCGGGATGGATCTAACGCCTTACTATGGCTTTGAAGAAGATGCTGTCCATTTTCACCGTAGCAATAAAAATGCTTTAGAGGCTTTTGATCTAGCGTATTATCCGAAATTTAAAAAAGAATGCGACGAGTACTTTTACCTAAAACACCGTAAAGAACCGCGCGGTATTGGTGGTATCTTTTTTGATGACTTTAATGCCCTCGGTTTTGAAAAAAGTTTTGAAATGCTTCGTGCCGTTGGGGATAGCTTCTTAGGTGCCTACTTACCTATCGTGCAACGTCGCAAGGAAATGGCATACTCAGAGCGCGAACGAGATTTTCAAGCCTATCGCCGTGGCCGCTATGTGGAATTTAATTTGGTCTATGACCGAGGCACCCTATTCGGCCTTCAGTCTAATGGTCGCACAGAGTCTATTTTGCTGTCCATGCCTCCCATCGTCAAATGGCGTTACGATTGGAAACCGGAGGCCAACAGTCCAGAAGCCAAGCTATATACCGACTTTTTGATAGATAAAGATTGGGTGTCCAACACCTAAACAAAAAAAGAGCATCTATGACACCTAGCCAAGCAAAACCACAAGCGCAAGACTTACTGAATTTTATAGATGCTAGTCCTAGCCCTTGGCACGCGGTAGATACCTCAGAACAGCGCCTGCTCAAGGCTGGCTTTATAAAGCTGAATGAAGCACTAGCTTGGCAACTTCTGGCAGGTGGCAGTTACTATGTGGTGCGAGGTGGCGCCTCTATTATTGCCTTTAGCATGGGCAAACAAGCGCTTACAGATAGCGGGTTTCGTATCATCGGCGCCCATACAGACTCTCCTGGATTAAGGCTTAAACCCAACGCAGCTTATGGTAACGATGGCTTAGTCAGAATTGCAGTTGAAGTCTATGGCGGTCCTATTTTAGCTACATTTACTGACCGTGACTTAAGTGTGGCTGGCCGCGTCAATGTTCGCACTGCTAATGGTTTTGAAGCGCGCTTAGTCAAATTTGATAGCGCATTGATGCGTCTGCCTAATCTGGCAATTCACATGAATCGTGAAGTCAATGACAAAGGCTTAATCCTAAATAAGCAAACTGAGTTGCCGTTAATTTTTGGTGAGGGTACGGAAGGCTTAGCGGCTGACCAACAGTTTTTAGAGCACCTCGCACTGGCCCTCGGCATCCATGTTAGTGACATTGTTAATTTCGAGCTAAATGTATTTGATACGCAAAATGGTGTATTTTGGGGAGCTAATCAAGAGTTCATGGCGAATGGTCAGCTTGATAACCTAGCATCATGCCATGCAGCTTTAAGTGCATTGATTGCTAATAAAGCTCCAAACTCAACCTGTATTTGTGCTTTATTTGACCATGAAGAAGTCGGTAGTGAAAGTGCGAGCGGTGCAAGCGGTAGCTTTTTATCCGATATTGTCAGTCGCATAGCCGCGCATTGTGAAACTAGCAATGAATCTAAACTGCGCGCACTGGCTCTAAGCTTCTTCATTAGCGCAGACATGGCGCACGCATATCACCCCAACCATCCAAATGCGTATGAACCTGGTCACCATGCATTGGTAAATAAGGGACCGGTCATTAAAACCAATGCCAATCAACGTTACTCCACTAGTGCGGGCACGGCAGCACGCTTTATTGCACTTTGCGAGTGCGCTGGCGTGCCGTATCAGCAATATGCACATCGTAGCGACCTTGGTTGCGGTAGCACTATAGGGCCCCTTATTGCATCGCGCTTAGGCATTCCTAGTGTAGACGTAGGTTCGCCAATGTGGGCCATGCATAGCATCAGAGAAAGTGCCGGTGTATTGGATCATTTTTATATGATTAAAGTACTAACGGCCATGTTTGCTAGCTAATTTTTCAATAGTTCTAGTATTATTC